>Ga0209188_1001688_pt1 | contig 17220 bp, 13 predicted proteins | sample C_130625_EF_Meta_FD_187307 | JGI IMG/M metagenome (GOLD analysis project Ga0209188, IMG submission 187307) | Freshwater microbial communities from Lake Croche, Canada to study carbon cycling - C_130625_EF_MetaG (SPAdes) (version 2) | ecosystem: Environmental > Aquatic > Freshwater > Lake...
GGGTGGATATTGACCAGCCGCCCCCCCCAGGCGGCGACGAAGCCTGGGGTCAGCACCCGCATGAAGCCGGCGAGGGCGATCAGTTCTATTTCATGTGCTGCGAAAAGGGTTCCGAGGGCTGCCTCGAAGCCTGGGCGGTCGCCCTTAAAGGCGCGGCTTTCGACCACGCCGGTTCGAATACCGGCGGCCGCGGCCCTGGCCAACCCCGCCGCGTCCGCGCGGTTTGCAACGACCAGCACGATTTCGGCCGGATAGGTCGGGTCCGCCGCGGCATCGAGCAGCGCCGCCATGTTCGATCCGCGGCCGGAAATCAGGATGGCGGTGCGCCGACGCGCGGCTTTCACCTGGGCCAGCCGTCCGGAAGATTGTCGATCCGCACGTCGCCCGCACCTGCCTCCAACCTGCCGATGCACCAGGCGGCTTCGCCGGCTTCTGCCAGATGGGCGAGGGCTTGCTCGGCGGCCTGCGGTGCCACCACCACCACCATCCCGAGGCCGCAATTGAAGACCCGGAGCATTTCGTCCGTGGCGACATCGCCCGCGCGCGCCAACCAGCCGAAGACGGGCGGCACCGGAAAGGCCTTGGCGTCGATCATCGCGGTCAGACCCGCCGGCAGCACCCGCGGCAGGTTGCCTGGCAGGCCGCCGCCGGTGATGTGCGCTGCGGCCTTGAGCAACCCTGCTCGGTGCAGCCCGAGCAGCGCTTTCACATAGATGCGGGTGGGCGCCAGCAAGGCTGTCCCGAGGCTCTCGCCAGGGGCGAAGGGCGCTGGTGCGTCCCAGCCGAGGCCAGACCGCGCAACGATCCGCCGGACCAGCGAGAAACCATTCGAATGCACCCCGCTGCTGCCCAGGCCGATGAGCACATCACCCGCGACGACGCCCTTGGGCAGCAAGCTGTTCCGTTCTGCCGCGCCAACCGCGAAGCCGGCGAGGTCGTAATCCTCGGCGGCGTACATGCCCGGCATTTCGGCGGTCTCGCCCCCCACCAGGGCGCAGCCCGCCTGCCGGCAGCCTTCGGCGATGCCGCCGATCACCGCTTGAGCCGGGCCGAGCCGCAGCTTGCCGGTGGCGAAATAATCGAGGAAGAACAGCGGCTCCGCACCCTGTACGACCAGATCGTTCACGCACATCGCGACCAGGTCGATGCCGACCGTATCGTGCTTGCCCGCTTCGATCGCGACCCGCAGCTTGGTGCCGACGCCATCGGTCGAGGCGACCAGAACCGGGTCCTGGAACCCTGCAGCTTTCAGGTCAAACAAGGCGCCGAAGCCGCCTAAGCCGCCCAGGCTGCCTGACCGATTGGTAGACTTGGCCAGGGGCTTGATCGCCTCGACCAGCGCATCGCCGGCGGCGATATCCACCCCGGCGGCGGCATAGGTCAGGCTCTGGAGGGGGGATGTGTCGCGCGGCGGGTGGCTCAAGGCGGCTCTCCGGGCGGCCCTTCATCCCGGCCGCTTGCTGGTGTAGTCCGGGTAACGCCGAGTGGCGCGCAAGTCCAGCATGCGTGGCCGGGCGGCATGGCAGGCGAGGGATGGACAGATGCGGCGGGTGCGTGCGGCGATGCTGCTAGCCGGCTGGGGGCTGATCGGAGCTGCCATGTGGCGACCGGCCGTCGCCCAGGAATTGACGCTGAGCCAGACCGGAATCACCGTGGAAGCCAGCGCCGAAGACGGGGTTCGGGCGCGCGAACTGGCCTTGAATCAGGGGCGGCGGGCGGCCTGGAACCGGATGCTGGAGCAGGCTGGCATTCGCGGCGTAGCCACATTGTCGGATGCGCAGATCGATGGCCTGGTGCAATCCATCGTAGTCGAGCAGGAGCGCCCGGCGCCGACCCGCTATAATGGGCAGATTACGGTGAATTTTAGCCCTCGGTCGGTCCAGCGGGTGCTCGGTGACCGGGCCCCGGTGATCGCTGGCAGCGGTCCGGACGGCCAGGCGCCCGCGCCGCCGGTTGCGATTCACGCGGAAGCCATGGCCAGCTTTGGCTCTCTGCGGGAATGGCAGGACATTCGCCGCCGACTGCGCCTTTCGCCCGGCGTCGCGGGGATCGAGTTGCGCGGCGTGGCGATCGATGGCGCCAGACTGCGGCTGACCCTGCGGCGGCCTGCATCGGAGGTGATGAACGGCCTGAACGGTATCGGCGCGCTGCTGATGCCAAGCCCGGCGGCCGGCCAAGCCGAATATTGGCAGCTCTCCCTTGGCGGATAAGCCGGGCCGACCAGCGGGCAGCGCCGGGCTCGCGACCTGGCCCAATCTGCTGACCCTGGTTCGACTCTGCCTGGTGCCGGCGACGATCTGGCTTATCCTACAGCACCGGCTCGACTTTGCCTTTGTGGCTTTTCTGGTGGCTGGGATTTCGGATGCGCTGGATGGGTGGCTGGCTCGTGTTACCAATAGCGTGAGCGACCTTGGCGCGATCCTGGACCCCATCGCGGACAAGGCTCTGCTGATATCGGTTTATGTGACTTTGGCGGCGATTGGCGTACTGCCGGATTGGCTGGCTATTCTTGTGGTCTTCCGGGATATCTTGATCGTCGGTGGCGTGGTGGTGCTGTGGCTGACCGGGCAACGGCCGGCCATTCAGCCGATCTTCGTCTCCAAGATGAATACGGTCTTGCAGATCTGTCTTGCCGCGCTGGCCTTGCTTTTGACAGGCTTCGATCTCGCCGCTGAGGGGGTTTTGGTTTCGATGATCTGGGGGGTCGCCTTGACGACGGTCGCATCGGGCGCCGCCTATGTTATCGCGGCTGCGCGGCAGCCTGTCGGTCCCCCCGGCCATGGCTGAGCCCCTGCCGGGTCCATCGCCTGCAAGCACCCGCGGCCAGCGCCTTGCCTTGTTCGCCGGCTTGACAGCGGTTCTGTGTGCGGGGCTTTGGCTGTTCTCACCGATCCTGACGCCCTTCGTGCTGGCTGCGGTGATCGCCTACTTCCTTGATCCAACGGCCTATCGGCTGACTCAACTCGGACTGCCCCGCGCGCTTGCCGCATTGCTGCTCGTCGCGACCCTGGTCGCCACGGCTTTTCTGATGTTGCTGTTGCTGTATCCCTTGCTCATCTCCCAGGTCACGATTCTGCTGCAAAGACTGCCGAGTTATGTGCTCGGCATCGGTACGGCGACGCGGGATGCGGTTGCAGCCTTGGCCGAACGCTTCCCCGATGTCTTCGATGCGCGGCTGCAGGATCTGGCGGTCGGTCAGGCGGGGGCGATCATTTCCTATCTCGGCACGTCAGCGGCCAAGCTGTTCGGTGGCGGCGTGGCGCTCTTTCATGTGTTCACTTATGTCACGGTCACCCCGGTTGTCTGCTTTTACTTGCTGCGCGACTGGCCGGCGATGTTGCGGAGGATTGACGGCTGGTTGCCCCGCCGTTCCGCCGCTTCGCTGCGTGAAATCGCGCGCGAGACCGATCGCATCCTCTCCGCCTGGCTGCGCGGGCAACTGCTGTGCTGCGCCTTGCTGGCGGTTTATTACGCAATTGCGCTCTCGGCGATCCGCCTCGAACTGGGACTCACGGTCGGCCTGATGGCAGGCGTTCTCTCGTTCATCCCCTATATCGGCTCGATCACCGGGCTGATCACCGCGCTGGCGCTGGCCTTGGCGCAATTCGGCAGCTGGAACGGCATATTGCTGGTATTGGGGATCTTCCTGGCCGGGCAGATCGTCGAGGGATACTTGATCTATCCCCGACTCCTGGGGGATCGTGTGCAGCTCCATGCGGTATGGGTCATCTTCGCCCTGTTCGCAGGCGGCATCGCCTTTGGCTTTCTGGGCGTGCTCCTCGCGGTGCCACTCGCGGCGGTACTCGGGGTCATCATCCGCCATTGGATGCAGCGCTACCTCGAGAGCCCGCTCTATCAGGAACCGCCGCATCCGCAGCCGGACCCCGCGGGGCGGTGAGCCGCTGATGACCCGCCAGCTGGCACTGCCGCTGTCCCCGGCATCGCCCCCCGCCTGGGGCAGTTTTCTGGCCGATGCTAGTAATGCCGAAGCGCTCGGCTTCCTCTGCCAGCCGGACGCCTGGCCAAACCGGCGACTCGCACTGTATGGCCCGGCGGCGATCGGCAAGACGCATCTGCTGCGCGCGACCGCCGATGCCCGGGGCTGGCCCGTGCTCCTTGGCCCTGATTTACGGGGTTTGCCGGATCTGCCGCCCGGCTTTGGCCTGGCGCTCGATGATGCCGATTGTGCGGCGGAGGAGCGGGCCCTGCTGCATCTTCTCAACTGGTGTGCGGAACAGGGCCGGCCATTGCTGCTCGCTGGTCGTCAGCCCCCCGCCCGGTGGCCGGTGCGCCTGCCTGATCTGTCGAGCCGGCTGAGGGGCATGACGACGATCGGGATCGCACCCCCATCTGATGAGCTGCTGGCGGCGTTGTTGCGACGGCATTTCCAGACCCGGCAGTTGCGCGTGGAAGAAGCTGTGCAGGACTGGCTGCTGCTACGTTTGCCACGAACCGGCGCGGCCATGGCAGAGGCAGCCGCGCGGCTTGACCGGGCGGCGCTGGTGGCGGGCCGCGGGGTGACCCGGGGCTTGGCTCAGGCCGCGCTGGGGGATCTGCTCGATGGCGGATATGACGATTGCATGGCGGACCCCATCGGGGATTGTCCGCCGGCTGGTCGTCTGTTGTAGAGAGGTCCTATGAACGACACCGCTGCTTCGATTCCTATGTTTCCGGTAGCCCCCGCGAGCGCGGTTACCGGTTTCGATGATCCGGCCCGGTTCATCAACCGAGAGCTCTCCTGGCTGGATTTCAACACCCGGGTGCTGGAAGAAGCGGCGAACGCGCGCCATCCATTATTGGAACGTCTGCGCTTCATCGCGATTTCAGCGGCCAATCTCGACGAGTTCTATTCGGTACGCGTCGCTGGCCTGGTCGGCCAGGCGGCAGCAGGCATCGCCACTGTCTCGCCGGACGGGCTCAGCCCTTCGCAGCAGTTGGCCGCGGTGCGGCAGAAGGCGCAGGAACTGATCGGGCTGCAGCAGCAGGAATGGCGCCAGCTGCGCCGCCTGCTGTCGACGGCCGGAATCGTGGTCGCCGAGGTCGCGGGCCTGACCAAGGCAGATCGTGATTGGCTAGCCGATTGGTTCCTGGAGCGCGTCTTCCCGGTGCTGACCCCTCTGGCGGTCGATCCGGCGCATCCCTTTCCGTTCATCCAGAACCTCTCGCTTTGCATGATGTTCAAGCTGGTCCGGGAGGAAGATGGCGGCACCATGCGGGCGCTGCTCCCGCTACCGCCACAGATCGACCGGCTGATCCGCTTACCGGCGGCAGAGGGCGAGGAGATTCGCTTCGCCGTGCTGGAGGATGTGATCCAGCTTTCAATCGGCCACCTCTTTCCCGGCTATATTCCCGCCGAACATGGTCTGTTTCGGCTGATCCGCGACACCGATGTCGAGTTCGAGGAAGAAGCCGAGGATCTTGTCCGTTCGTACGAGACGGCTCTCAAGCGCCGCCGCCGTGGCCGTCCTATCTTCCTCTCGACGACCGCGGCAACGCCGCCCGACATGGTCGATTTCGCCGTCGAGGCGATGCATGCCGATCCGGCAAGCGTCGTAGTGATTGACGGTCTACTCGGCATTGCCGACGTCAAGGACCTGATCATCGAGGATCGACCGGACCTGCTGTTCACGCCCTATACGCCGCGCTTTCCCGAACGCATTCTCGATTTCGGTGGTGACTGCTTCGCGGCAATTCGCGCTAAGGACATTGTCGTTCACCACCCCTATGAAAGTTTCGATGCGGTGGTGCAGTTCCTTCGTCAGGCGGCACGGGATCCGAACGTGGTTGCCATCAAGCAAACGCTCTATCGCACCAGCCGCGACAGTCCGATCGCCAGGGCCCTGATTGAAGCGGCTGAGAGCGGCAAGAGCGTGACCGCGATGGTCGAACTCAAGGCCCGCTTCGATGAGGAACGCAATATTGCCCTGTCGCGGGAATTGGAGGCCGCCGGTGTGCAGGTCGTCTTCGGCTTTGTCGAATTGAAGACCCACGCCAAGGTCTCGCTCGTGGTTCGGCGGGAGGGACCGACGCTCCGCAGCTACGCGCATTTCGGTACCGGCAATTATCATCCGATCACCGCGCGGATTTATACGGACCTGAGCTTCTTCACCGCCGATGTGGCGCTGACGCGAGACGCCCAAAAGCTATTCAATTATATGACAGGGTATGCGCGGCCGGAGGCGATGGAGAAGCTTGCCTTCTCGCCGCTGACGACCCGTCCGACCATCCTCGGTCTGATCGATCGGGAGATCGCTTTCGCGCAGCAGGGCAAGCCCGCGACGATCTGGCTGAAGATGAATAGCCTGGTTGATACGCAGTTGATCGATGCGCTCTATCGGGCCTCGCAGGCGGGCGTGCGGGTCGAAGGGGTGGTGCGGGGCATCTGCTGCCTGCGCCCCGGCATCGCCGGCCTGTCGGAGAATATCCATATCCAGTCGATCGTCGGACGGTTCCTGGAGCATTCCCGGATCATCGCTTTCGGCAACGGCCACAAGCTCCCCTCCAGACGTGCGCGGGTGTACATCTCCTCGGCGGATTGGATGGCACGAAACATGGATTGGCGGGTTGAGACCCTGGTGCCGATCGAAAACCCGACGGTGCACGCGCAAATCCTCGACCAGATCATGGTGGTCAACATCAGGGATACCGCGCAGAGTTGGGACCTGCAGCCAGACGGCCGTTGGGTGCGCGACGCGCCTGGCAATGACGCCTTCTCGGCCCATGAGTACTTCATGACCAACCCCTCGCTTTCTGGACGTGGCAGTGCGTTGCACCGACCGGCGCAAGGGCCCAAGCGCGGCCGCCAGGATCGCGTGAGCGAAGACTGAGGACGGCGCGTGGACAGCTACCATATGCCCCCGCGCTTGCCAGGCTGGCGGGCCTCGGCGGCGCGCTGCGGCATCGTTGATCTTGGCTCCAACTCCGTCCGGCTGGTCGTCTTCGAAGGGCGTGGCCACAATCCACAGGCCATCTTTAACGAGAAAGCAGTCCTCGGCTTGGGTCGGGGCTTGCAGCATAGCGGGCGACTGAACGAGCAGGCGATCGAGACAGCGCTGACTGTCCTTTCCCGCTATTATGCCTTGGCCCAGGCGATGCGAGCCGACCCGTTGGAGGTTTTGGCGACCGCGGCCGTGCGTGATGCTGCGAATGGCCAGGAATTCATCGCCGCTCTGCGCCAGCGAATGCCCGGCGTGCCGATCTCGGTCCTGAGCGGTGAGCGCGAGGCGATGTATTCCGCCGCTGGCGTGTTGCTCGGCTTCCCTGGTGCTGACGGCATCCTTGGCGATCTTGGCGGCGGCAGCCTGGAGCTGGTGCGGCTCGCCGATGGTTATGCCCATGAGGCGGCTTCATTGCCCCTGGGCGCGATCCGTCTTGCCGAACGGTCGGGAGGTGAGATGCCGCGGGCCCGCGCCATAGCCGAACAGGAACTTTCCCGGGTCCCTTGGATCACGACGGGGGCGAGGCGTGACCTCTATTTGGTGGGTGGCGCCTGGCGAGCGCTCGCGCGGATTCATATCGCGCAGACCAGTTATCCGCTGGCCATCGTTCATCATTACGCGCTGGGCCGGGAGGAGGCGCGGGATTTGGCCGGCGTGGTCACCGCCGCATCGCCCCGTGTTCTGGAACGTATGCCGGGCGCCCCGCGCAAGCGCCTGGCTGATCTGCCCTTTGCCGCGCTGGTCCTGCGCCGGCTGCTGCGCGCAACCGGCGCGAGCCGCGTGGTGTTTTCGGCGAATGGATTGCGGGAGGGGTGGTATGCGGGGCTGCTGCCGGCTTCGATCCGTGCCGCCGACCCGCTGTTGAGTGCGGCTCGCGAGTTGGGTGAGGGTTGGGGCCGCGATCCCGAACTGCCGCCCGCACTTATCGCATGGCTGGAGCCGCTCTTTGCCGATGCCGGCCCAGCCGCCCGCAAGCTGCGCGAAGCGGCTTGCTGGCTTTCCGACATCGGTGCGCACGACCATCCGGAATATCGTGCCGAGCAGAGCTTCCTCAGGGTTCTGCGCCAGCATGGCGTCGGCCTTGACCATCACGCCCGCGCCTTCCTCGCCCTGGTCGTCGCCACACGCTACGAGGCGGAAACGAACGCGCCATTCATTGCGCCGACGCGGGTCCTGCTCGATGCGGCGACGATCCGCCGGGCGGAGGCCTTGGGGGCCGCGCTGGGGCTGGCCTATACCCTATGCGGCGGCACCCCTGGGCTGCTTGCCGGCGCCAGCCTCACGGCTGGGGAGGGCCAGCTACGGCTGCGCCTCGTCGGCGGGAGCGGCCTTTTCGCCGGGGAAAGCTTGCAACGACGGAGCGAGGATTTGGCCGCGGCGTTGGGACTGAAAGGCGTCGTTGAGGAAGGCTAGAGCAAGACATAATAGCTAGAGCAGGCTGCGTTGAGGCGGCGTCGCCGAAGGCGCTGAATCCCGCGACCAAACAAAAATTAGAGCAGGGTGCGTGAACGCATGTGAACGCAGCATGCTCTAGATTTTATTTGCTCACAGCCGGAGGGAGAGCCCATGGCACGGATCATCGGCGGCATCGCCTGCTCACATACTCCGACCATCGGCTTTGCGGTGGATGGTGATAAGCGAGGCGACCCCGTCTGGGCGCCGGTGTTCGAAGGCTTCGCCCCGGCCCGGGCGTGGCTGGAGGCAAACCGCCCCGACGTGCTGCTGATGATCTTCAACGATCATGTCACCTCTTTCTTTTTCGACCATTATTCGGCTTTCGCGCTCGGCATCGGTCGGGAGTACGCGGTAGCCGATGAAGGCGGCGGTCCGCGTGATCTGCCGCCGGTACCCGCCCACGCGGCGCTGTCGCATCACATCGGTGCCTCGCTGATGGCGGATGAATTCGACATGGCCTTTTTTCAGGACCGGCCCCTCGACCACGGCTGCCTGTCGCCGCTTTCCATGCTCTGCGATCACGCCGATGAGTGGCCGATCCCGATCGTCCCGCTCGCGGTCGGCGTGCTGCAATTCCCGATCCCGACCGCGCGCCGCTGCTGGCGGCTGGGGCAGGCGCTTCGGCGGGCGGTGGAGAGCTATCCAGAGGACCTGAAGGTGACGATCATCGCCACGGGCGGCCTGTCTCATCAGGTTCACGGCGCCCGGGCTGGTTTCAACAATACCGGCTGGGATCGGCAATTCCTCGACCTGCTCGAGCATGATCCGGAGGCGCTGACGCGGCTGACGATCGCCGAATACGCCGAACTCGGCGGCGTCGAGGGCTCGGAGGTAATCATGTGGCTGGTGATGCGCGGTGCGCTTTCGGCTCAGATCCGAAAACGCCACGAATCCTATTATCTGCCCTCGATGGCCGGGATCAGCGTCGTGATTTATGAGAGCGAGGCGCGTGCCCTACCCATCGACAAGGCCGCGGCGCATCGGACGAAGGTCGACCGCGAACTGGCGGGGATCGAGGCATTGCCGGGCTCGTATCCCTTCACCTTCGCCCGAAGCTTGCGGGCCTATCGCCTCAATAAATTTCTGCATGCCTTGATCCGGCCCGAATGGCGCCAGCGCTTTTTGGCCGAACCAGAGACGCTATTTACCGAAGCGGACTTGAGCGAAGAGGAGCGCGATCTGGTCCGCCGACGCGACTGGGACGGGCTGATCCGCTACGGCTGCATCTTTTTCATGTTGGAAAAGCTCGGCGCCGTGGTCGGTGCTTCGAACCCGCAAATCTACGCCGCAATGCGGGGCGAGACCCTGGAACAGTTCCAGGCCACCCGGAATGCGCCGATGCTCTATTCGGTTACAGGGACCGAGGGTGCCAGCCGGCTCAACTGGGATACTCCCAAGGAGACCTGATCTTAGAGGAGAATGCGTGCGCATTCACCCACGCATCGCGCTCTAGCCGCTGATCAGTTTTACTTTGCGGCCATCCACACCGAGGGCCAGCCTGCCCTCCTTCAGCGCCATGGCGGCCTCGCCGAATACATCCCGGCGCCAGCCACGCAACGCCGGGATATCGGGCACCGGCTCGGCGGCCAAGCGTTCGAGCTCCTCGCTATTGGCGAGCAAACGCGGGGCGACGTCATGCTCTTCGCTGCGCGCCGCCAGCAGGACCTTCAGCAGGGCCACCAAGGCAGGCGAGGCCGGCGGCCCATGCCGGTCGCGTGGCGGCTCTGGTAGTGTGGCTTCAGCTTCTCCCTTGGCGGCCTTGATCGCGGCCAGCAGACCGGAACCGCTTCGGCCTTTGGCAAAGCCTTCCGAAATCCCGCGGGCACGCGTCAGATCAGCGATCGTCTCAGGCGCGGTTGCGGCGATTTCCAGCAAGGTCTCATCTTTGACCAGCCGCTGGCGCGGAATATTGATCCGCTGCGCTTCGCTTTCCCGCCAACCGGCGACGGCGCGCAACATGCCGAGGAAGCGGCGGTTGGTCGATCGTGACCGCAGCTTTTCCCAGGCGTCTTCCGGCTCGGTCCGATAGGTTGCCGGGTCGGTCAACGCCGCCATTTCCTCTGCCACCCAGTCGAGCCGCCCCTCGCGGGCCAGTTTCGCCGTCAGGCCTGTGTAGATGCGTCGGAGATGCGTGACATCCGCTGCTGCATAGGCGATCTGGCTGGGCGACAGCGGGCGCGCCGACCAGTCACTGAAGCGATGTGCCTTGTCGATCGAGGCGTTGGCCAAAGATCGGCAGAGCTGGTCATAGCTGACCTGGTCGCCGAAGCCCGCGACCATGGCGGCGACCTGAGTGTCGAAGAGCGGTGTCGGGACGGCGTCGAATTTCAATAGAAAAATTTCGACATCCTGACGTGCGGCGTGGAAGACCTTCACCACCGCCGGATTGGCCAGCAAGGTACCGAGCGGAGCGAGATCCATCCCCGGTGCGAGCGCATCGACCACCGCCGTTTCGGCGCTACCACCCAGCTGGATGACACAGAGTTCAGGCCAATAGGTCCGCTCTCGCATGAACTCGGTGTCGACCGTCACGAAGGTTTCGTCAGCGAGGCGATCGCACAGCGCGGCCAATTCAGCAGTGGTGGTGACCATCGCCGGGAAATGCTCAGAGTCAGACTGACGAAGGTTCATATCGATGTTCTAGCGGCCGGGTGCGGGGGGCGAAAGCCATCCGACGCCAGACCCGACGCTGGCAAAGGACGAAAATTGATGGAAACCTGACCCCTCGGCCGCTCTGGCCTTGGCATTCCGCCTATCCTCCTTGGTGGCAACGTCATCGGTTGGACGGTTGACCCGCAAACCTCTTTCCGCCTGCTCGACGACATGGTTGGGGCGGGATTGACCACCATTGATAGCGCAGACGTTTATGCCGCCTGGGTTCCCGGCCATACCGGGGGCGAAGGGGAAACAGTGACCGGGGCTTGGTTGAAGAAACGCGGGCATCGCAACGACGAAACGACGCCGCTGGAGGAGACGCTGGAGGCCTTTGTCCGGCTGATCAAGCCGGGCAAGGTGCGGGCGATTGGCGCCCCCAACTCCAGTGCTGTGCGGCGGCGCACGGCGCTTAACACAAACGCCCGTCATGGGCTGCCCCGCTATGATGCCCTGCGGCCGCACTGCAATCTTGTTGAACGCGGCATCGAAGCGGATCTGATCCCGCTCTGCCGGGAGGCAGGGCTGGCGGTCACCCCCGACTTCTCGTTCGCGGCTGGATTTCTCACGGGCAAATACCGCACCGAAGCCGATCTGGCGAAAAGCCCGCGGGGCGCCCGCAATGTCGGCGGGTATATGACGCCCAAAGGCATGGTGATTCTCGATGCCTTGGCGAAGGTGGCGGCTGCGGCCGGTATGACCATGGGGCAGGCGGCGCTGGCTTGGATGAAGGCGAAGCCGGGGATCACCGCGCCGATCGCCAGTGCCACGACCCCAGCCCAGCTTGCCGAACTGGTGAAGGCGGCCGAGGTGACGCTGGACGCCGCGAGCATGGCTGTCCTGGATGTGTCCAGCGCTTGATGCGACGCGGCTGGGGCTGGGCGCAGGGTTGACATCCGCGTCCCGGGCACCCCTTTACCCTCGACTTCCCCCAAGCCAGGGCCCGCCCAATGCACGCCTACCGCACCCATACCTGCGGCCAACTCCGCGCCACCGATGCCGGATCCACCGTCCGCCTTTCCGGCTGGGTCCACCGCAAGCGCGATCACGGCGGACTGCTATTCATGGACCTGCGCGACCATTACGGGCTGACGCAATGCGTCATCGCCAGCGGCTCCGCAGTCTTTGCCGCCGCCGAGGCAGTGCGCCCCGAAAGCGTCGTCACCGTGACCGGAGAGGTGGTGCTGCGGGCGCCAGGCACTCTCAACGACAAGCTGCCGACCGGTGAGGTTGAGTTACGGGTACGCGCGCTGAACGTACAATCCGAGGCTCAGGTCCTGCCGATCCAGGTTGCGGGCGAAGCCGAGTTCCCCGAGGATCTCCGCCTGCGATATCGCTTCCTTGACCTGCGGCGGGAACGGCAACACCGCAACCTGATCCTTCGCTCGGCCGTGATCGCCAGCATCCGGCGACGTATGATCGATCAAGGCTTCACCGAGTTTCAGACGCCGATCCTGACGGCGAGCAGCCCGGAAGGCGCACGCGATTATCTGGTACCGTCGCGCCTGCATCCCGGCACCTTCTACGCCCTCCCGCAGGCGCCGCAGCAGTTCAAGCAATTGGCCATGGTCGCCGGCTTCGACCGCTATTTCCAGATCGCGCCATGCTTTCGTGACGAAGCCTCGCGTGCCGACCGCTCACCGGGAGAGTTTTACCAGCTCGACTTCGAGATGAGCTTCGTGACGCAGGAAGACGTCTTTGCGGCGATCGAGCCGGTGCTCGCTGGTGTGTTTGAGGAATTCGCCGATTTCAGCGGCAAACGCCGGGCAGTGACACCCGCGCCCTTCCCGCGCATTCCCTTCGACCAGGCGATGCTCGAATTTGGCTCGGACAAGCCAGATTTGCGCAACCCGCTGCGCATCAAGGATGTGACCGAGCAGTTCCGCGGCGGCAGTTTCGGCCTATTCGCTCGGAACATCGAAAAAGGGGCGGTGGTGCGCGCTATCCCCGCACCTGGGGCGGGCGGGAACCCACGGAGTTTCTTCGACAAGCTGAACGACTGGGCAAAAGAAAGCGGAGCGGGGGGGCTTGGCTACATCACCTTCGCAGGCGGCGAGCCGCAGGGCCCCATTGCCCGCAACCTTGAGCGCGAGCGGGCGCTGGCGATCCGTGATGCGCTCGGCCTCGGCGACGGCGACGCGGTGTTCTTCGCCAGCGACAAGGCCGAACCGGCGGCAAAATTCGCCGGTCACGTGCGCACCCGCCTAGGCCAGGAGCTGGGCCTGATCGAGCCGGACGCGTACCGCTTCTGCTGGGTCACCGACTTCCCGATGTACGAGCTGAACGAGGAAACCGGGCAGATCGATTTCAGCCACAACCCCTTCAGCATGCCGCAAGGCGAGCTGGAGGCGCTGAACACCATGAACCCACTCGACATCAAGGCCTATCAGTACGACATCGTCTGCAATGGCATCGAGCTGTCCTCCGGCGCCATCCGCAACCATCGGCCGGACATCATGATCCGCGCCTTCGAGATCGCCGGCTATTCGGCCGAGACGGTGGAGGCGCGCTTCGGTGGCATGCTGAACGCCTTCCGCTATGGCGCGCCCCCGCATGGCGGCTCGGCGCCGGGAATCGACCGAATCGTCATGTTGCTGGCTGATGAGCCGAATATCCGCGAAGTGATCCTGTTCCCGATGAACCAGCAGGCCGAGGACCTGATGATGGGGGCGCCCGCTCCCGTGGAGGCGACCCGTCTGCGCGAGTTGCATATCAAGCTCGACCTAGCGCCGGCGAAATCTGGGCCGAAAACAGCCTAGTCGCCTGCTCGCTCTGTGCTTCGGTAACCCCAAGCACGGAGCGGATAAGCCAGTCACTGGACACATGAGCTTGCGGCCCGAAACCGAACTCTGCAGGACCTCGGCCGCGGGACACTAGCTGTGGTGTTACCCAATAGGATGACCGCCATGTTCCGAAGTCTCGCTTGTGCCTGTGTCATGGCTGCCGCGCTGCTGCCTGCCGCGAAGGCCGCCGATACGCCCGGTGCGGAGGCGATGGTGGGCCACCGGGCCGCCTATCGGCTGGTCCTTGATAAGGCCCGCGAAGGCGCCAATCTCGCGCGCGCCGAGGGCGTTATGCTCTATGAAGTCGTCGATGCCTGTGATGGCTGGGCAACACGGCAGCGTTTCCAACTGCAGCTGACCGATAAGGACGGGACGGAGGTGGATACCACCTCGGACTACTCGACCTATGAGACCAAGGACGGCAGTTCGATCCGCTTCAGTCTGACGCAGGCGACTGGTGGGGCAGTCTCGCAGCGGGTTGCCGGGGAAGCGCGCCTGACGCCCGACGGCGGGCTCGCCCGCTATACCGAACCGGAGAGCAAGGAGGAGAAGCTGCCCAAGGGCACGATCCTGCCCATGGTGCACACCATTCGCAGCCTTGCCGCTGCCCGGGCCGGTACGAAGCTGCTGACGCTGCCGCTATTCGACGGCACCAGCGCAGATGGCGCACAGGATACGACGACGGTGCTGGGTGCCTGGACGCCACCCCAGGCCAGCGCGCGTCTGCCTGGCCTCGCCAATCTGGGTAGCGCTCGCATGCGCATCGCGTTTTTCGAGCGCAAGACCGATACCGGCGATTCCGGCGGTGCCAGCGCCCCGGATTACGAAGTTGGGCTGCGCTACTACCAGAACGGGGTCGCGGACGAGATGAACATGGATTTCGGCGAGTTCACGGTGAATGGGAAGATCGAGGAATTGGCGATCTTCCCCGACCCCTGCTGATCAACCGCTGCGGCGGAGGTTCCACAGGAAGGGGTTTGGCCCCTGCAGGACACCGGAGAGGTCGCTGCGGAAGGCAGTCCGCAGCCGAAATAGCCCGGTCGGCGCAAATGGTATGCTCTTCCAGGCTGCCTCTTGCAGTCCGCCCATGGCGCGGGCTTGGCCGGCCGCATCTGCGGCGCTGATCCAGGCTTCGACCTCGGCCTCGCTGGCCGCATCTGTCGGCCAGCCGAACCAAGCGCGATCACCATTGCCGCGGATGATCGGCGAGACTGCCGGATTGGCGATCGCGGCCGCCGGGAAATTGGTGTTGTGGAGGTTCCAGCCGCCTTGGGCGGGCGGCGCCTTGTTGGCGCGGCGGGCAATGACCGTCGCCCAGTCGCTCTCGAACAATTCGACCGTGACCCCGAGGCGGCGCAGCAGGTCCGCGGTGACACGCCCCTGTTGGGTGACGGCGGGGAAGTCTGACGGGTTGACCACCACCACCGGCTCGCCCGCGTAGCCTGCCGCCTTCAGTGCATCCCGCGCGCGCTGCATGGCTGCCGCATCGGGGGTTTTCGCCGGAAACTCGGTCACGCCCGGCAGGCCGCAGGGGAAGACCGCATGGCATTCCTGCCAGTCGCCGGGCAGTGCCACCGCGGCCATGTAATCCGATTGTACCATCACCTCGCGGATGGCGCGACGCACCTCCACGTTGTTGAACGGTGGATGCAGCGCGTTGAAGCGCAGGAAGCCGAGGAAGCCGTTCGGGTCGTAGACCTGGGTCGTGATGCCGCGGTCGCGCTGCAGGACGGGCACGAGGTCCGGCAATGGATATTCGATCCAGTCGATCTCCCCGGTCTGCAGCGCCGCCGCGGCAGTGCCACCATCCGGAATCCAGATCAGTTCCAGCCGGTCGAAATGCACATGCTTGCCGCCGGCCGCCGCCTCGGCCGGCTCGGCGCGCGGCACATAGGCCTCGTTCTTCGCATAGACGGACTTGGCGCCCTGCACGAACTCGGCGCCCAGGAAGCGCCAAGGGCCGCTGCCGATCATCTGCTCGATACCGATAGGCTTGTCGGCCGGCAGCGCGGCGATGCGCTCGGGCATGATGAAGGCCGGGCTCGCCGCCGGTTTGGCCAGCGCGTCCAGCAGGGCCGGGAAGGGGCGGTGCAAGCGGATGGACATGGTGCGGTCATCGGGGGCCTGCCATTCCGCTACCGCCTTCAGCAGCAGCCCGCCAAAGCCGTCGCGAGCGCCCCAGCGCTTGAGCGAGGCGATACAATCCAGCGCGCGGACCGGCTGGCCATCGTGGAAGCGCAACCCGTCCCGCAGCCGAATCGTCCAGGTCAGACCATCGGCTGAGACGCTATGCCCCTCGGCCATTTGCGGCTGCGGTCGCAGCGAACGGTCGCAGCCGTACAGCGTATCGAAAACACAGAAGCCATGCGTCGTGACGATCGTTGTAGGGTTGAAGATGGGGTCAAGCGAAGCGAGCGCGGCCTGTGGCATGAAGCGAAGGGTGCGCGCCCGCGCTGGCTGCGCCAGGGCAGGGGCGGCCAGCAAGGCGACGGTGCTACCCAGTAACTGGCGACGGTCCAGCATCGTTTCCTCCTCAACGACGAGGAGGCGGTGGCGCCACGCGGTACCATGCCGCTGGGCGAGCCCACACCGCTCCCTTCGCCGGTACTAACCGGATCAGGTTCCAGGAGTCGCGGGATCCCGCCTCTCAGCCCGACCAAACGGGCTCCCCCAGGTGATGGGCCGAGAGTGGCGTCTCCTCGGCCATGGCGCAAGGTTTGCTCCCGGCCCCTGCCGCTGGCATGGTCAAGCCATGGGATGAACGCGCAGCGGCGACACCAACCGGAGCCCTTGCCCATGCTTGCCGAAACCACCGCCACTCGACCAATCCCGGGGGCCAGCTTCGGTGCCGAGTTGCCTGGCTGGCGCATCGCAGGCGATGTGCCCGAGGTTGCGATGGATGGCTTTCGCGCGGCGCTGCATCGGCACCGGATCCTTTTGCTGCGCAGCGTGCCGAACGATCCTGGGGCCCTCGTTGCGTTCAGCGGCCGGCTCGGCCCGCTGGAGTTGCACTCCGCGTCGACCGCCACCCACCCGGTGCACCCGGAGGTCTTCTGTGTCGGCAACTACGAAGCCGATGGCATCCGCGCCAATTTCGCCCGCGGGGTCGAACAATGGCACGCGGATAGCAGCTTCCGTGCGGTACCCAGTGCGGCCTCACTGTTCTATGGCGCGATCGTGCCGCCTATCGGAGGAGAAACCTGGTTCCTTGACGCGACGGCAGCCTGGATGGCGCTGCCAGCGGCGATGCAGGCGCGCATCGAGGCCCTGACCGCGATCCACGATATCGCCACGCTGCACGCCTGGAACAGCCGGCATACACCAGGTCGCCCGCCGCTCTCTGAGGAAACCCGGCGTCGCTTCCCGCCGCAGCCACAGCCCTTGGTCCGGGT
>Ga0209188_1001690_pt1 | contig 17218 bp, 18 predicted proteins | sample C_130625_EF_Meta_FD_187307 | JGI IMG/M metagenome (GOLD analysis project Ga0209188, IMG submission 187307) | Freshwater microbial communities from Lake Croche, Canada to study carbon cycling - C_130625_EF_MetaG (SPAdes) (version 2) | ecosystem: Environmental > Aquatic > Freshwater > Lake...
CGACCTTAACGAGAGTAGATAAAGATGTCGTTAGCGTTATATCGAAAGTATCGCCCTTCTGTATTTGCAGATGTTATTGGGCAAGAGCATGTCACTGTTCCTTTATCTAACGCGCTCGAATCCGGCAAAACACATCACGCATATCTCTTTAGCGGCCCACGCGGTTGCGGTAAAACTTCTAGCGCTCGCATTATGGCGCGCTCACTGAACTGCGAAAAAGGCCCAACCCCTAATCCGTGTGGCATATGCCAATCCTGCACAGATTTAGTTGCAAATGGACCTGGCTCTATCGATGTTATCGAGCTCGATGCGGCAACACATGGTTTAGTCGATGATGCGCGCGATCTTCGCGATAAAGCATTCTTCGCACCAGTGCAGAGCAAGTACAAGATTTACATTATCGATGAGGCACATCAGCTTGGGCCGGGTGCTTCCAATGCGCTGCTTAAAGTTGTGGAAGAGCCGCCGGCACACGTAATTTTTATCTTTGCTACAACTGAACCTGAAAAGTTAATCTCGACAATTCGCTCCCGTACACACCACTATCCCTTCCGTTTAGTTCCACCCGGAATTCTGGCAACCCATCTGGAAAAGGTCTGCGACTCCGAAGGCGTCAAAGTTGCTAAAGGCGTTATCCCACTTGTGGTTCGTGCATCTGGCGGATCAGTACGTGATGCGTTATCTGTGCTGGGTCAGTTGCTTGCTGGTGCGGGTAAAGATGGCGTCAGCTACGAAATAGCGATTCAACTACTAGGTTTCACTGATGGCGCGCTGCTTGATGATGCGATGGATGCAATCTCTGCGCGCGATGGTGCAACGTTATTTAAGACTGTTGATCGCGTCATTGAATCAGGCCATGACCCGCGTCGCTTTACTCAAGATTTACTCGAACGTCTGCGCGACTTAATGATTGTCGACGCACTCGATGCAACGAATGCCAACAGCATCTTGCGCGAACTTCCTGATGATCAACTCGAACGCATGCGCGTTCAAGCAAAGAACATTGGACAAGCATCACTATCGCGTGCCGCAGATATCGCGGCTGAAGGTTTAACCCAAATGCGCGGTGCGACAGCGCCACGTTTGATTCTCGAACTCATCTGCGGACGCATCTTGCTTCCCATGGGAGACACCAGCGAATCAGGTCTCCTCGCACGTATTGAACGCCTTGAAAGAGTTGAAAGCATTGCTCCACAGGCTCGAATTCTTGATACGCAAAGCCCCTCGCTTCGCTCACAGGACGCTCGAGGTTCTGACACGTTGAGCCCCTCGCTTCGCTCACAGCCTCAACTAAGTCAGACCTCTTCGCTTAATGATTCTGCCGTGAATAAAGAAGATTACGTGAGCGCTGCAACTGCTGAAGCGAAGCGAGAACCAAGACCAGAATCGACGAAACCAATCAACGACGCGGCTCCAGTAACTTCAAATGAAGTGAAGGAAGTTGGCGGCGCAGAGGCTGTGAGCGAAGCGAGGGGCTCTGCAAGCCAAGCTTCCGAACGAGCAACCTTTGATGTTGCTGGTCTAAGGAGGCTCTGGCCGGACGTAATTGAGAATGTGAAGAAGCGACGTCGCTTAACGTGGTCACTGCTTTCTGCGAGTGCGCAGATTCTCGGCGTTGACGAAAAAATCATCACGATTGGTATCGTCAATGCCGGTGCACGCGACTCATTTATCCGCAGCGAATCAGAGGAAATTCTGCGCCAAGCATTCATTGAAGTTGTCGGCCTTGATCGCAAGATCGAATGCACGGTCGACCCAAGTATTGATACGACATCAACACCCGAAGCGCGAGCAGTTCGCACATCCGAAGCCCCAAGTGATGCAACTCAACTATCAGGGGCCGCGCTTCTTGCCGCCGAACTCGGCGCAACAGTCATTAGTGAAAAGAACCACGACTAATGTCTACCGGAATGTATGAAGGTGCGATTCAAGATCTCATTGACGCTTTAGGTCGCCTGCCTGGAATCGGACCAAAGTCGGCACAGCGCATCGCTTTTCATATTCTGCAATCAGATTCTGAAATCGCAGCTAACTTGGTTGAAGCAGTTCGCACCGTAAAAGAGCGCGTTAAGTTCTGCACGCAATGCGGCAATGTCTCCGAAGAAACTGAATGTCGCATCTGTCGCGATCCCCGTCGTGATGGCACCAAGATCTGTGTTGTTGAAGAGAGTAAAGATGTCATTGCCATCGAGCGCACGCGCGAATTCCGCGGCAAGTATCACGTGCTCGGTGGAGCCATTAGTCCTATCGACGGAATAGGTCCTGACCAATTGCGAATTCGCGAATTAATGCAGCGCCTGGCTGATTCAACAATTACCGAAATCATCTTGGCGACAGATCCCAACCTTGAAGGAGAGGCGACAGCTACCTACCTGGCTCGACTTATTAAGCCGATGGGTATCAACGTTTCGCGCCTTGCATCAGGCTTGCCGGTAGGCGGAGATCTTGAATATGCCGATGAGGTCACGCTCGGGCGAGCCTTCGAGGGCCGCACCAAGCTTTAGTCTCACTATATGGGCGAGAAGATGTCTCATATATCAAGATTTCCCGATAATTGGCTAGCGCCATCTTTTCCCGTGCCTCACTATTAAGGCATGGGTCTGATCGTTCAGAAGTTTGGTGGTTCCTCCGTCGCTGATGCCGAAGGCATGAAGCGCGTTGCCGCCCGCATCGTTGCGACTAAAAAGGCGGGCAATCAGGTTGTCGTCGTGGTCAGCGCAATGGGCGATACGACTGATGAATTAATTGAACTCGCAAATGCCGTGACCCCGATCCCGCAGGGGCGCGAACTCGACATGTTGCTTACTGCAGGTGAGCGAATTTCTATGGCCGTGCTTGCAATGGCAATTAATAATTTGGGTTTTGAAGCGTTGTCATTTACAGGATCGCAGGCTGGAGTTATTACAGATTCAGTTCACGGAAAAGCGCGCATCATCGATGTAACACCAGGACGCATCCGCGAAGCAATCGATAGTGGCGCCATTGCCATCGTTGCCGGATTCCAGGGAATTTCGCAAGATACAAAAGACATCACAACTCTTGGTCGCGGTGGATCAGATACAACTGCGGTGGCTCTCGCAGCAGCGCTAGATGCTGATGTCTGTGAAATTTACACAGATGTTGATGGAGTTTTTTCTGCCGACCCTCGTGTGGTGCCAGCTGCTCGCAAATTAAAGACTGTCACTTATGAAGAGATGCTCGAACTTGCCGCAGCGGGTGCGAAAGTTCTTCACTTGCGTTGCGTCGAGTATGCACGCCGTTACAACTTACCTATTCATGTACGTTCATCATTCTCACCTAACGAAGGAACATGGGTGGTTGAAAACCATCCTCAAGGAGGCACCATGGAGCAAGCAATCATCTCTGGCGTAGCGCACGATAAGTCAGAAGCAAAAGTAACCATCGTTGGTGTTCCAGACCGCACGGGTATGGCAGCACGCATCTTCCAAGCGATTGCTGATAACGACATCAACGTCGACATGATTGTGCAGAACGTATCGGCCGCAGCTACAGGCCTTACCGATATTTCATTTACGGTCTCTAAGACTGAGGGACAGAAAGCAACTGATGTTCTCAAGCGCATCCAAGGTGAAGTCGGCTTTGTCTCCCTTATCTACGATGACACTATTGGCAAGCTCTCATTAGTTGGCGCAGGAATGCGTTCACATCCAGGTGTAACAGCTACCTTCTTTGCTTCGATGGCCGATGCAGGCGTGAATATCGAAATGATTTCTACCTCTGAAATCCGCATCTCTGTCATCGTTCGAGAAGCAGATCTCGAGCGCGCAGCAAAGGCTGCCCACACAGCATTCGGCCTAGATGCAGATCAGCTTGAAGCAGTTGTGTATGGAGGAACAGGTCGATGACAGAAAAGAAAGCAAAGTCAGCAAAGAAACTTCCATCCCTTGCTGTAGTCGGTGCAACCGGTGCAGTCGGTACAGTCATGCTCGATATCTTAAGCAAGCGCAAAAATGTATATGGTGAAATTCGTCTGATTGCATCTGCACGTAGTGCAGGAAAGAAATTGATGTGTCGCGGGGAAGAACTCACCATTGTGGCTCTATCTCCTGAAGCATTCGATGGCATCGATATTGCGATGTTTGATGTTCCAGATGAGATTTCTGCCGAATGGGCACCGATCGCTGCAAAGTGTGGAGCAGTTGTTGTTGATAATTCTGGAGCATTTCGCATGGATAAGAAGGTTCCACTTGTTGTTCCAGAGGTAAATCCAAAGGATATTAAAAAGCGCCCCAAGGGAATTATTTCTAACCCAAATTGCACAACTCTTTCCATGATTGTTGCAATGGGTGCACTGGATAAGAAGTTTGGCTTGAAAGAACTTGTTGTATCTTCTTATCAGGCAGCATCCGGTGCGGGACAACCAGGAATCGATGCGCTGCACGATCAGATTTCAAAGGTTGCTGGGAAGAACCTAGGGTCTGTCGGAAAAGATCTGCGTGGAGTAATTACAGATTTAGGTCCATTCCCGGCGCCGCTTGCAATGAATGTTGTCCCTTGGGCTGGATCCCTTAAGGAAGCTGGATACTCTTCTGAAGAACTTAAGGTTCGCAATGAATCACGCAAGATTCTTGGGATGCCGAAACTTAAAGTTTCCGCAACATGTGTGAGAGTCCCTGTTCTTACAACTCACTCTCTCACTGTCCATGCAACATTTTCAAAAGTTGTCACACGAAAAGCTGCCCAAGCAGCTCTTAAAAAGGCTGAAGGCGTTCATCTCTATGACAATCCAGAGAAGATGGAATTTCCTACTCCAGCTGATGTTGTTGGTTCAGACCCAACATGGGTTGGTCGAGTTCGTCAGTCACTAGATAATCCAAAGGCGATCGACCTCTTTGTCTGTGGAGATAACTTGCGCAAGGGTGCGGCGTTAAATACTGCACAAATTGCAGAACTCGTTGCTGCTGAGTTCACACGCTAGTCGCAACTAGACTGCACCTATGACAATCGTTGTCGCAGGCGGCACTGGTCTTGCCGGCTCTGCAATTGTGCGCGCCTACCAGGCAACGGGTGCCGAGGTTATTGCTGTCAATCGCTCAGTTGTTGACCTGCTAGACCGCGATGCAACGACAGCATTTCTTAAGAAAACCAAGCCATCTCTCGTTGTGGATGCTGCTGCAAAGGTTGGCGGGATTGGTGCCAACAACGCATTTCCTGTCGAATTCCTTTCAGACAATGTGCGCATCCAGAGCAATTTGATGGAGGCAGCACATGCTGCCGATGTTGAAAAATTCATCTTCCTTGGATCAAGTTGTATCTATCCACGTGATTGCGCACAGCCAATCAAAGAAGAGTATTTAATGACTGGTCCGCTAGAAGAGACCAATTCTGCTTATGCCATTGCAAAGATTGCAGGCATTGAGCTGATCAAATCTTTCCGCAAAGAGTATGGCCGCACCTGGATTTCATTAATGCCTACAAATCTCTATGGTCCGAAAGATAACTTTGAATTACAGGGATCACACGTTCTACCTGCATTTATTCGCCGCTTTGTTGAAGCTGCACAGAACAAGGTTGCAATAGAAACTCTGTGGGGGACTGGTTCGCCAAAGCGTGAATTTCTCCATGTTGATGATTTAGCCGCAGCAGTTGTGCGCCTTGGTTCGACCTATAACTCTTCCCAGCATCTGAATATCGGTAGCGGTGAAGATCTGACTATTAAGGAACTTGCCGAACTAGTTGCTGAATTAGCTGGCTTTAAGGGCGAAATTGCGTGGGATTCATCAAAACCCGATGGCACTCCACGCAAGGTTCTTGATGTTTCGAAGGCACAATCGCTAGGTTGGGCACCGAAGATTTCTCTTCGCGATGGAATCGCATCAACTATCGCTTGGTATAAAGATGCATCTGCAAAGGGAGTAGTCAGACGATGAGTAGAAAAGTCGCACTTATTACTGGTGTCACCGGCCAAGATGGTTCATACCTTGCCGAGTTCTTGCTCGCAAAAGGCTACGAAGTACACGGCCTTATCCGTCGTTCCTCAACATTTAATACTTCACGCATCGATCACATCTACCAAGATCCACATGACACAGACCCAAAGCTCTTCTTGCACTATGGAGATTTGATTGATGGTGTTGGGCTTACCAACCTGATTCGTGAAATCAAACCAACTGAGGTCTATAACTTAGGCGCACAGTCACACGTGCAGGTTTCATTCACCATGCCTCAATACACAGGCCAAGTGGACGCTGTTGGCGCAGTTGGCCTGCTTGAAGCAATTCGCTCGGCAGATCTTGATATTCGCTTCTACCAGGCATCGACATCAGAGCTCTTTGGTTCAACTCCACCACCACAGAATGAGAATTCAGTATTTCGTCCGCAATCACCATATGCAGCCGCAAAGTTGATGGCCTACTGGTGCACGGTCAATTACCGTGATGGCTATGGACTTCATGCCACAAATGGAATTTTGTTTAACCACGAATCTCCACGTCGTGGTGAAACATTTGTAACTCGTAAAATTACACGCGCAGTTGCTGCAATTAAAGCTGGCAAACAAGAGAAGGTATTTCTTGGAAACCTTGATGCCGTGCGCGACTGGGGATATGCAAAAGAGTATGTCGAATCAATGTGGTTGATGCTTCAGCAAGATAAGCCATCTGACTACGTTGTTGCCACAGGTGTCGGAGCCACAGTCAAAGACTTTGCAGAAGCAGCATTCTCACGCGCAGGACTTAACTGGGCCGACCATGTTGAAACAGATAAGAAGTACATCCGTCCAACAGAAGTTGATGCGCTGATTGGCGATCCATCAAAGGCGACCAAGGCTCTTAATTGGAAAGCAACAACTCATTGGAAAGAACTTGCAGAACTTATGGTTGATGCCGATATTGAGGCGTTGAAAAAGTAAGTTAAAAAGCTGCAGTGAGAGTTACCAGCGAAACTTCTGGTGGGCTGGCAACTCTCATTCGTGAGAACGGTCCTGTGCCCATTCCTGCTGAGACATTCAGTAGTGGTTCGCCTTTTACAAGGGTTAACCCACGTGCACGCCACAGTGGTAAATCACAGTTAGTTGTGAGCGCCTTTGATCCGCCAGGCCATGGCAATCGAACTTGGCCACCGTGTGTGTGACCAGCAAAGATGGCATCGAGATTATCTTTTGTCATTCCTTCAATAATGCGCAGATACGGCGCATGAGTGAGGCCGATTGCAACGTGGCATTTACCGGCGTCTCCGGCAACTAGTGAGTAATCATCAAATTCCAGATGGGCATCATCGGTGCCGCGAGCCTCGATTACAGTCTTCTTAATTGTGATTGTGGTGCGCGATGTATTGAGGTTCTTCCACCCGCGTGATTGAAGACCTGCATCCAATTCTCGCCAATTAAGTTCAGGCCCATGCTTTCGCTTGCCGTGGTTGGGAAGTAAGTACTTCAAAGGATTCTTTGGAATTGGCTCAAAGTAATCATTAGATCCAAAGACAAATAGTCCAGGAATATCAAGTAGATCATCTAAAGCATCGAGTACAACTGGGATAGCGTTCTTATGTGCCAAGAAATCACCGGTGCTGATGACAAGATCGGGCTTGAGAGAGATAAATGACTTGATATCTGCAATCTCTTTCTTGCGTGCTGGTGTTAAGTGCAGGTCTGAGAAGTGCAGGATACGAATATCGTCGTGGCCTGCAGGCAAGATAGGCATCTCGGCCTCGCGGAGTACGTAACTCATGATTATCAAAGAGTAGTGGAGCATGAGAAGATAAACCCATGGGCTTAAAAGAGACACTAAAAAGCGACCTCACAGAGGCAATTCGCAGTAGTAACAAAGTTGTATCAGGCACAATCCGTATGGTGCTGACAGCAATTACCAACGAAGAGGTATCCGGTAAAGAGGCGCGTGTCCTTACAGAGGACGAAATCATCACCGTCTTATCTCGTGAGGCAAAGAAGCGCCGTGAAGCTGCAGAAGAATTTGCAAAGGCAAACCGCCCCGATAAGGCAGCGGAAGAAAAGTCAGAAGGCGAAGTCATCGCTAAGTATTTGCCTGCGCAACTTTCAGAAGATGAAATTAAGAAGATGATTGCTGCTGCAGTTGCATCGACAGGAGCCGCAGGTCCTGGCGATATGGGCAAGGTTATGGGCGCGATCAAGCCACAGATAGCAGGAAAAGCAGATGGAGCACTCGTTTCATCGCTCGTCAAAGCAGCTCTAGCCAACTAATAGAAATACCTGGAGAAAATTAATATGAAATTCGAATATGCAACAGTTCCACTTTTATCTCATGCAACAAAGCAGATCCTCGACACATGGGGTTCTGATGGTTGGGAACTCGTCACAGTGATTCCAGCGCCAGGTGGCGAACAACTCGTTGCATATATGAAGCGTGAGATTAAGTAATGACTGATGTCCGTGCGAAGCTTGCTGAAAAAGGGCTGACACTTCCTGTTACATCAAAGCCCATTGCGGCCTATGTTCCAGCAACTCGTACTGGCAACCTTGTCTTTACCGCAGGTCAGCTTCCGATGGTCGATGGAAAGATTGCCAAAGAAGGCAAAGTTGGTTCCGATGTCACTGTTGAAGAGGCATACGAACTCGCAAAGATTTGTGCTCTTAATGCACTAGCTGCCGTGGAACTTGTTGCACCGATTGATTCAATTGTGAAAGTTGTTCGCGTAGTTTGCTACGTTAACGGCGCACCAGGATTTACTGCACAACCGGCAGTTGCAAATGGAGCATCAGAGCTCTTTATGCATATCTGGGGAGAAGCTGGAATTGCTGCACGCAGTGCGCTGGGTGTTGCTGAACTTCCACTGAATGCACCTGTTGAGGTCGAGTTGACTGTGGAACTCTCGTAAACACTTATAACTGAAGTAGATACTTAACGAGGAACCTCTCACAACTTGATGAAGTAGCTGTGCCCCGTCACTTACCGCGCTTCTCTAAACGCTCTACATCTGTAATCAATACTGCGCGACCATCAAGCTTGAGCCATCCGCGACCTGCAAAGTCAGCGAGTGCTTTATTTACTGTCTCGCGTGATGCACCGACGAGTTGAGCAAGTTCTTCTTGTGTCAGGTCGTGGTGAACAAAGAGACCTTCATCTGTCGCTTTTCCGAAGCGAGAACCAAGATCCATCAGCGCTTTTGCAACGCGACCAGGAACATCAGAGAAGACGAGATCGCCCACTGCTTCATTGGTACGGCGTAGTCGCTGCGCAAGACGCGCAAGTAGGTGAAGTGAAACTTCTGGATTTCCTTTAAGCCAAGGAATTAATTTTTCATGGCTGAGGGATAAGAGCTTGGCATCGGTGACGGCAGTGGCAGTTGATGTACGTGGGCCTGGATCAAAGAGAGATAGCTCGCCAAACATTTCGCCTGGTCCAAGAATTGAAAGTAGGTTTTCGCGCCCATCACCGCTCGATGTACCGAGCTTGAGCTTTCCATTGACGATGACATAGACGTGTTCGCCTTCGTCGCCTTCTTTAAAGAGGATTCCACCCTTGCTGATCTTTACTGAATCCATGGAGGCGCGAAGAGATGCCGCTTGAGCATCATCGAGGGCGGTAAAGAGCGGGGCGCGTCGTACGACTTCATCTTCTTGGGGCACGTGAGTAGTTTACTCGCATGGGAGTCGATAGTAAAAATCGAAAAGATGCGAGAGCGATCTATCGAATATTGACCAAGCTATATCCTGAGGTTCGCTGTGAATTAGATTTTAAGAACCCGCTTGAGCTGATGGTCGCTGTTGTTCTTTCAGCGCAGTGCACAGATAAGAGAATTAACGCCATTACGCCGGCGCTCTTTAAGAAGTACAAGAAAGCTAAGCATTACGCGCGCGCACCGCTGGCAGAGATTGAGGAATATATATTCTCAGCAGGTTTCTACCATGCTAAGGCCAGACACCTCAAAGGACTTGGAACGAAATTAGTTGAAGAGTTTGATGGTGTAGTTCCCTCTTCTCTGGAAGAACTCATCACACTCCCAGGTGTTGGAAGAAAGACTGCCAACGTAGTTTTAGGCCACGCATTTGATATTCCAGGAATTACCGTTGATACACATTTTGGTCGACTTTCCCGTCGCTTTGGATGGACCACCTCGATGGATCCGGTGAAAGTTGAATATGAAGTTGGCGAATTGATTCCACAGCAAGAGTGGACCAATCTTTCGCAGCGAATGATTTGGCATGGCAGGCGTATCTGTCATTCTCGCAAACCTGCATGTGGAGCATGCCCTCTTGCAAAGATTTGCCCATCAGTTGGAATCGGTGAAATGGATAGAGAGAAAGCTAAGCTTTTGGTAAAGACAGATAAGGATTTCCGATGAAGAAGTTACTTGTCATCGTACTTTCTACTGTGGCGCTCACGGGTTGCTCCTTGACTCAACCCATTCCAATCAAAGGCGAAGTTGTGAGTTGCGCTTCGATAAAGGTAATCGCCAGTGCTGGAAGTGCACTTGATTGCCTCAATGGCACACCTGGGGTCGCAGTCGATTCCATTGTTGGTCCAGCACTCATTAATGTGTGGGGCTCGTGGTGCGAGCCATGTAAGCAAGAGCTTCCGCACTTTGCTCACTACCTTGCTCAATATGGAGATCGCATACAACTTATTGGGGTGGATGTTGAGGAGAAGAGCCCTGCAGTCGCAAGAAAATTTGTCACTACTCATGGCATGACTTGGCCGATTTTGTATGATGCCAATGGAAGCACGCGAGGAAAATTCGGAATGGGTGTTCCAGTTACTTGGTTTGTCGATGCAACAGGAAAAGTTGTTCATAAGAAATATGGGCCTTTTCGCTCACCAGAAGAGATCCAACTTGATGTCATTAAGTACCTAGGAGTCAAATGATTCTCGATGGGATTTTCGTAATCATCGCGATAGGTGCGCTCTTTAGCGGCTATAAAAATGGTCTGGTTACAACAATTCTTCGTACTGCATTTTTTCTCATTGGTGGAGTAACTGCGATGTATCTCGTTGTGAAATACGATCAAAGCGGCTGGCTTATCCTGGCAATAATTGGGGGCGCTTATGCGGCCGCATGGGTAGGAACTCAGATTGCCAAGGCTTTGAAATTTACACTCATCCGCGGGCCGCTTCGTTTTATCGATTCAGTTTTAGGTGCAATTCTCGAGGTAAGTAAATATGTGATTCTCTTCTATGTCGTCGGAACAATTTTATTGTGGGCGCCTTGGGCATCAGGACAGAACGCAGTCTCTGAAAGCAAGGTCTACTTACAGATTAATAAGCATGCGCCAGCGCTGATTACTGATATCCGTATTCGTGTAGAAAAAGCACTCGCTAGTACTCGGATATAGGGGTTAATCCTCATCTTTTGCAGATTGCAAACCTTCTGAAATCAACTTCATTACATTGGGATCTGCAAGTGTTGTTGCATCCCCTACCGCACGGTTTTCTGCAACATCCTTAAGCAAGCGACGCATAATCTTTCCGCTGCGAGTCTTGGGAAGTTCGTTAACAACCATAATCTGACGTGGTTTTGCAATAGCGCCAATCTCTTTAGCAACGTGGTCACGTAACTCTTTAATCAGAATATCGCCACTCAAATGTTCGATACCACCGCGCAAAATCACAAAGGCAACAATTCCTTGACCTGTCAGTGGGTCTGCAGCGCCGACTACGGCAGCTTCGGCTACTGATTCGTGTGAGACAAGTGCGGATTCAACCTCCGTAGTTGAGATGCGGTGACCGGAAATGTTCATGACATCATCAACGCGACCCATTAACCAAATTGCACCATCGTTATCGAGCTTTGCGCCATCTCCTGCAAAGTAAATTCCGGGAAAACGGGACCAGTATGTATCTTTGTAGCGTTCGTCCTCGCCCCATACACCACGCAACATTGATGGCCATGGTTGATCAAGGATCAAAAAGCCACCATGACCATGAGTTACAGGAACACCTTTATCGTCAACAACCTTCGCGCTAATTCCAGGAAGTGCCTTCATGGCAGATCCTGGCTTTGTTGCAGTAACACCCGGCAGAGGAGAAATCATGATTGCACCGGTTTCGGTCTGCCACCAGGTATCAACGATTGGGCAATTGCCGCCACCAATTACTTCGCGGTACCACATCCATGCTTCAGGGTTAATGGGTTCGCCCACTGATCCAAGTAAGCGAAGTGATGAGAGGTTACATTTATTAGGAAATTCATCACCCCATTTCATCCATGTGCGAATGAGTGTTGGTGCGGTATATAAAATTGTGACGCCATATTTTTCAATGATTTCAAAGATGCGCCCCTTGTGTGGAGTATCAGGTGTGCCTTCATAAATAACTTGTGTCGAACCATTAATAAGTGGGCCATAGACCATGTAGGTATGGCCAGTAATCCAACCAACATCGGCGGTACACCAATAGATATCGCTCGTCGGTTTGATATCGAAGACAACCTTGTGTGTATATGCCGCTTGAGTGAGATAGCCGCCGGTTGTATGGAAAATTCCCTTTGGTTTCGCTGTCGTGCCCGATGTGTACAAGATAAAGAGCGGATGCTCGCTATCAAAGAATTCAGGTGTGTGCGTTGAACTCTGAGGATCGACTAGGTCGTGCCACCACACATCGCGGCCTTCGACCCAGGCAGTTTCTTGTCCTGTGCGTTTTACAACAAGAACTTTGTTGACATTAGTCTGACCTTTGAGTGCATCATCAACTGCCGGTTTGAGCGCAAATGCTGCACCTTTTCTAAAGCCACCATCTGATGTGATAACTAACTTCGCATCAGCATCTTGAATACGTGAAAGAAGTGCATCCGCAGAAAATCCTCCGAAGACAACAGAGTGAACCGCACCGATTCGTGCGCATGCAAGCATTGCAACAACAGCTTCGGGAATGAGCGGCATATAAATCGCAACGCGATCACCAGCTGTGATTCCGATTGAGGTCAGCGCATTAGCTGCCTTACTGACATCGGCAAGAAGTTGCGTGTAAGAAATTGTTCGAGTATCTCCGGGCTCGCCTTCAAAGTGAAAGGCGGTGCGAGAACCGTTGCCTTCTGCGATATGGCGATCAAGGGCTGAAACAGTTGCATTGAGTTTCCCACCGACAAACCATTTCGCGTAAGGGACTTCCCATGTAAGCGTCTTTTCCCATTGCCTCTCCCAGACAAGTGCATGTGCCTGTTTATCCCAGAATGCGAGTCGATCATTATCGGCCTCTGCATACAGATCCGCCTTTGCATTTGCTTGTGCGGCAAATGCTGCAGTAGGCAAGAAAGAACGGTCTTCAGTCGAGAGATTTTCAATGGAGTCAGAGGCCATGTCATTGAGGTTACCGCTCGAGCGCTTCTTTTTAAAGGCTTACTTATCAACAGTGAGTGCAACTGCTCATTTGCGCAGTTCCTTATCTGTCGATAATGCGCACCTTCATCGAACTGAACGAAAAAAGAAAGGAGAAAAATGACAGTTTCAGCTTTCCTTGCGATCCTGCTCAAGGTACTCAGTAGCCCTGCCCTCATAGCTGGCCTTATTGCGATGCTGCAGAGAATGCTTCATCCATAAGGCTCCATACCCCTTACCTCTCGCGTATACAGTGCGCCGATTTTTCATACGCGGGGGTAGGTGGTTGGATTAGGCGTAAGCCTCACTCAAGACCCAATGGTGCGTCAGAGCGTTTACACACAGTTCTAGACAATTGGGAGCATTAGATGCCAATAGCAACCCCTGAAGTGTATGCAGCAATGTTGGACCGCGCGAAGGCCGGAGCATTTGCATACCCAGCGATCAACGTTTCATCATCACAGACAATCATCGGTGCAATTCGCGGGTTCGCAGAAGCTGAGTCAGATGGAATCATTCAATTTTCCTGGGGTGGAGCTGAATACGCATCTGGTTCGACTGTAAAGCACATGGTCGATGGCGCAGTTGCGCTCGCAGAGTTTGCACACGTTGTTGCAAAGAATTACAACGTCAATATTGGAATTCACACTGATCACTGCCCTGCCGAGAAGCTCGACGGTTTTATGCGCCCACTTCTTGAAATCGGTGCGCAGCGCGTTAAGGATGGCAAGCAACCACTATTTAACTCACATATGTGGGATGGATCAGCAGTTGATATGCCAGAAAATATGAAAGTTGCGCGCGAACTTCTCGATAAATCAGTTGCAGCTCGCACAGTTCTTGAAATTGAAATTGGTGTCGTTGGTGGAGAAGAAGATGGCGTCGAAGCTAAGCACGATGCCAAGCTCTACTCAACTCCCGAAGATGCACTTCTTACAATTGAAACACTTGGCACTGATGCAAACGCTCGCTACATGGTGGCAGCTACATTCGGAAATGTTCACGGTGTTTATAAGCCAGGAAATGTTGTTCTCCAACCAAAGATCCTTGCAACGCTACAGGCAGCCGTTGCTGCCAAGCTCGGTCTTCCAGCAGGAAGTAAGCCAATGGACCTCGTATTCCACGGCGGTTCTGGCTCACTTCTCACTGAAATCCGCGAATCACTTGATTACGGCGTAATCAAGATGAATATCGACACAGATACTCAGTACGCATTTACACGTCCCGTTGTTGAGCACATGTTTAAGAATTACGACGGCGTGCTAAAGATTGATGGTGAAGTAGGAAATAAGAAGGCTTACGATCCACGTGCGTGGGGTAAGGCTGCTGAAGCTGGAATCGCAGCGCGCGTTGGCGTTGCTTGCGAAGATCTGCGTTCAACCGGTACATCACTACTTAAGTAATTAATAACGAGTCGGAGAGGCTTTATCCATGCCCGCATTAGTTCTGCTTGGCGCTCAGTGGGGCGACGAAGGCAAGGGTAAAGCTACTGATTTATTGGGTGATCGTGTTGATTACGTTGTTCGCTACCAAGGAGGCAATAACGCAGGACACACAGTTGTTATTGGCGATCAAAAGTACGCACTTCACTTACTTCCATCTGGAATTCTCTCTCCCAACGTTATTCCAGTAATCGCCAACGGCGTCGTTATCGACCCAGGCGTATTACTCGAAGAAATTAAGGGACTGACAGAACGTGGTATCGATTGCAGTAAATTAGTTATCTCAACCAATGCGCATTTGATTACTCCGTACCACCGCACAATCGATAAAGTTTCAGAGCGCTTCTTAGGTAAATCAAAGATTGGTACAACAGGTCGCGGAATTGGACCTGCTTATGCTGACAAAATCAACCGTATTGGTATTCGCGTACAAGATCTCTTTGATCCATCAATCTTGCGCCAAAAGATTGAAGGCGCACTGCGTGATAAGAACCAAGTTCTGATCAAGGTCTTTAACCGTAAAAATATTGAGGTCGAAGAAGTTCTTGAGGAATACCTTCAGTATGCAGAGATCTTGCGTCCATATGTGGCAGATACAGTTCTTCTGCTCGATAACGCTCTTAAGGCTGGCAAGCGTGTACTTCTCGAAGGTTCACAAGGGACCCTCCTCGATGTCGATCATGGCACCTATCCATTTGTTACATCGTCAAACCCAACAGCAGGTGGCGCATGTACAGGTTCTGGAATCGGACCTACCAAAATTGATCGCGTCATCGGAATCGTCAAGGCCTACACAACTCGTGTTGGTTCAGGACCTTTCCCAACTGAACTCTTTGATGAAGACGGCGAAAAATTGCGCAGTATCGGCGGAGAAGTTGGTGTCACAACAGGACGAGCTCGTCGTTGCGGTTGGTATGACGCACCGATAGCACGTTATGCAGTGCGCGTTAATGGGCTTACAGATTTCTTCCTCACCAAGCTCGATGTGCTTACTGGCTGGGAGCAAATTCCCGTGTGCGTGGCCTACGAGATTGATGGAAAGCGCGTTGAAGAACTTCCTGCTTCACAAACTGATTTTCACCATGCCAAGCCGATTTACGAATATCTACCAGGTTGGAAGGAAGATATCTCTGGTGCAAAGAAGTTAAGTGATCTTCCAAAGAATGCCCAGGATTACATCACCTTCCTCGAAAAAATTTCAGGTGCACCAATGAGCGCAATCGGTGTAGGTCCCGGGCGAACCCAGACAATTGTTGTCAAGGATTTCATCTAAGCCATGAAAATCCTCCTAGTCGGAAGCGGCGGTCGTGAACACGCACTCGCACTAGGAATCAAGGCAGACAAAAGTTGTACCGAACTGCATGTAGCGCCGGGAAATCCTGGCATTGCAACTCTTGCAACGATTCATCCACTTGCAATTACAGACAACGCAGCAATCTGCGAACTCGCACAAAAGTTAGCTGTAGACCTTGTCGTTATTGGCCCTGAAGTGCCTTTGGTAAATGGCGCAGCAGATGTATTACGCGAGGCAGGCTTTGCAGTCTTTGGTCCGTCAAAAGTGGCAGCGCAACTCGAGGGATCAAAAGATTTTGCAAAGAAAGTGATGCGCGATGCCGGCGTCCCCACTGCTCGAAGTTTCACATGCACAGAGCGCTCTGAGATTGAAAAAGCGCTCGATACCTTCGGTGCACCATATGTTGTAAAAGATGATGGGTTAGCTGCAGGTAAAGGCGTTGTTGTTACCCATGATCGCCAAGCAGCGCTGGATCACGCTCTTGCATGTTCACGAGTAGTCATTGAGGAATATTTAGCAGGCCCAGAAATTTCACTCTTTGGAATTTCAGATGGCCGCAATATTTTGCCGATGCAACCAGCACAAGATTTTAAGCGTGCATTGAATGGCGATGAAGGTCCTAACACCGGTGGTATGGGCGCGTATTCACCGCTTCCATGGGCACCCGATGACATCGTCGAAGAGACATATGAAAAGGTATTGGCTCCCGTTATTGCTGAAATGGCTGCGCGCGGAACGCCATTTATTGGATTGCTCTATGCAGGTCTGGCGCTTACTGATGACGGAATACGTGTCATCGAATTTAATGCGCGATTTGGTGATCCTGAAACCCAAGTGTTGATTCCACTGTTGATGACGCCACTTGCCACACTGCTCCATCAGGCTGCCACAGATAATTTAGATGATGCCGTCTTGCAATGGCGGAATGAAAGCGCCGTCACTGTCGTGCTTGCAGCGCAGGGGTACCCAGAATCTCCTAAGACCGGCTCTGTGATTTCAGCAATTCCTACAATTGAAAGCTCACAGATCTTTCATGCAGGCACCACAAATAATGGCGGTGCGCTACTTTCATCTGGAGGGCGGGTCCTAACAGTGACTGGAATCGGTGCGGATCTGACTGAAGCCCGCGACCGTGCATACCGAGCAATCTCACAGATTGAACTCGAAGGTTCTTTCTACCGCTCTGATATCGCGCTCAATGCGTCGGTCGCTGAGAAGGGCAATTAAATGGGG
>Ga0209188_1001695_pt1 | contig 17188 bp, 18 predicted proteins | sample C_130625_EF_Meta_FD_187307 | JGI IMG/M metagenome (GOLD analysis project Ga0209188, IMG submission 187307) | Freshwater microbial communities from Lake Croche, Canada to study carbon cycling - C_130625_EF_MetaG (SPAdes) (version 2) | ecosystem: Environmental > Aquatic > Freshwater > Lake...
GAAAATTCATACAATGCATCAAACTGTTTATGTTTTATTATAATACAATTTTGAATATAATTTAATAATAAACCATATTCATTGCTTCTTACTATAAAACTATATTGATTTCTTTTATTATTTTTATCATCCTCATTTTTGGGTTCAATTGGTTTATTTCTATTTGTTGAAGATGTAATAGATCCTCCAAAATGATATTTCATTATTTGCAGAATATTACTTCTAGATTGTGTAATTTGTATTCCAGATTGATACCAATCTTTTATTTTTCTAATAAATAAACATCCATCACCATCTATAAATCCAGCAATATAAGATGGATGCGGAGGGTTATATTTAAATCTATATAAATGTATTTGATTGTCTTGTGTGATGTCCATTTGTGGTATATAGTATAATATACGCGTATGTGTTTATATAGTTTTTATTTCAATTTATTTTTTACAATTTAATATTTGCTCACCCAGAAAGGTGGTCAAAAAGTTGGTTTAATACTATAAAAAATTATGGTATTAAATTTTATAAAATATAATATAAAATGAGACGATATATGGTCTCTAATTTGAATAAGCTAACCCTCCCCAGGTGCACTTATTCATACTCAAATATTTTTATTTGAGCTTGGACTATTCCTTAAGTCTTCATTGAAAGTTGCTAGCTTTCTCAGACCCATTCCATTATAGTCTCTGAACCTTCTTCGTATGCTTGCATTATCGCACTTAGAAGCTTGGCTGCAGATTGTCCAATCCTTTTCGTTGTCACTATGCCCTAGGTCATTACCCCGGGTATTTGTTGTATTTTCAAACAACAAAGTAGTAGAAAAGGCTCTCAGGATGTTCCTGCAATTTAGAAATGTTGCCTCAATCTGATCAAATAGTCAGAAAGAGACTAGCTGGTTATATAATGTATTCTGATAGTTTTGAATACATATTTGCTTTACACTGTTTATCCACATTAGGAAGCAAATATCTAATATGGCAGCCAACTGTTTGGAACAGGAGGTTAATACTTTTATTATCATTGTATATTGTAGCGTAAACTCTTTAATTCCACTCATAATACGGAGCACGTTGTAGTTGGTAGCATAAACGCGGACCTTGGCAGTCTTGGTTCCCTCAACGGTAGCGTTGGAGAGGACAAGCTGAAGGGTGGCGTTATCAATTCTGGAGAAGTTGCAAGTTCCTGATGGTTGATGCTCTTCAGGCCTCAAGGCAAAGCTGTACACGTTAATACCTTCATCAGGGTTGCGTGTGTGGGCTTGGTAAGGTTGGACCCAAGAGAAGTAAGAACCTTCACGCTCAGAGAAGCGGTCTTGGCCGTTAAGCTGGAGCTTAGCGACGACAACAGGGTTCTGACCCCAACAGTGCATATCCAAAGAGGTCTCAGTGAGGACGAATGTACCGGCATCAGAGACAGTGGATCCGTTAGGAACGCCGTTGTTTTGCACACCTGAGATGCCAAGAAGGGCAGCAGCAGAAGCGGCAGCAGCGGAGTTAATAGGGACGTTGTGTCCGCTGAAGTTAGGCTCATTGTAAGGATTGGTAGCACCGTGCCAGTATCCAGTGAAGCCAGCAGGGATTTCAGCATCAAGGGCACCAGCATCCTCAAAGAGGCCACGGGCATCAATGAAGGCATTGGCGCCAGCAGTCTCAGCAGGTCCTCCGAAAGCGTGGATAGCGTTAGGAAGGGCATCAATGGCATCAGTGTAGTTGAAAGGCTGGGCACCAAGGACCTTGAAGAGGGTGGTGTCGCAAAGGAGAGAAGAACAGTAATCAACGTTCTGGTCAGGTTGGACAACCCAGATAAGCTCCTTCACAGGGTGGTTGAAGTTGAGCTTGATCTTGTTGCTGGAAGAACCGACGGACTCGTCACCAGTGAATTGGAGTTGGCTGATGAGGTACTCGTGAGGGTTCTGGGCGAATCTGCGGCGCTCGTCAGTATCAAGGAAGACGTAGTCAACATAGAGAGAAGCGGCAACAAGAGACTGGTTGTAGGCAATCACAGCAGTGACAGGGGTGGCAACGTTAAGTTGACCAGAAGCACCACTGTAAGGGTTAGTGTTGCAGTTGAGGGATGTAACGGCCCAGAGGCACTCATCAATAGGGCGGATGTCAAGGTTGATTTTAACTTCGTGATACTGTACATCACGATTTTACCCCACCTTTCGGTGTATTTTTATATAACAAGAGGGAGTAGACTATATCTTAAGTTATCATTGAGAACTGCTAATTCTCTCAAACCCATTTCCGTTTAGTCGTTGGACCTTTTCCATATGCTTGCATAACGCATTTAGGAACTTGGCTGCGGATTGTCTATTTCGGGTGCTTTTGCACCTTCATCTGTGGGATTTTTACCATACCTGAGTTTTTTATCTCTCAGCCATCTTAAACTTTCATTCAAGACTTGGTACCCTTCCACTTTTAAAAAAGTGGAGCAAAACCTATTTAAAAGTTTTGGCTCCACCTTTTATAAAAGGTGGAATTTTAACAGCTTTAAGAGTTTCCCGAACAATTTGAAAATGTTGCAATTAACTAGGACATTTAAAACACTGATTGCAATGCTTTAAATGTCCTGTTAATCACTAGCATCTGGGGATGACATAAGTCATTCTGAGCCCCTAACATATTTTCCCTAAAAAAGTTCTCAGATTTTTTAGGATGGATACTTTTCTGCCCTACAGTATTCAAGGCAATAAGAGGAAGAGCGAGACCAGGGTTTGTGCAAAACCAGAATTGGAAAGGCACGTAAAGGGTGGTCTCAGGAAGAGCGTTACGGGGGGCACACACTTGACGAGGGGCAAGGGAGTCACAAGGTCCATCAACATCAGCGAAAGAAGGATCGGTGATGAAGGTGAGCTGAGTGGTGTTACCAATCATCTTGAAGTAACCGCGTTGTTGCTCGGCAGTCATTGTGAGCTGGTTCCAGATGTGCATCCAGTCACCATATTGGCGGTCAATTCGTTGACCACCGATCTCAACCTCAACCTGGGCAATGAGTTGCTCACCAGGGAAATCTAACCAACGGGCATAGACAGAACCCTGACCAGTGGTAAGAGTTGTGGAGTTACCCATAAGTTGGTTGATCTCAGGAAGAGTGACCTGAAGGTATGTGCGGTAGGCAAGATCACCATTGCGGCTGATGATGCACTGCACACGGCGACCGAAGTCAGCCTGTCCATTGAATGTTTGCTCAATGGATTCAATCGCAAAGTTAGTATAGCGACGGTATGTTACTTTCCAGAAAGTAATCTGAGGGTTACCTGTACATATCCTCTACCTTATTTTTCAATAAGGATTAGACTATATCTTATGAAGAACTCATATTTGCTTTTGTTTCTGCTAATTCTTTATTTAATACAAGTTCTTCCGAAAACCATTTAGTCGTTGAACCTTCTTCTTTAAATTTTTGTATTTTTTCCAAAATAAAATCCACCTTTTCAAAAGGTGGAGCCAAATTTTGATTAACATTTTTATCAACTTTTTTTAAAAGTTGAACTGGCATTAAATTCGTCCAGTTCCAACATTTCAACTTTTCATCTTCTATTGTTAAATCAAATTTACATACAGGTATAATATGATCAATTGACCAATAAGAACCATAATTATCCCAATTCATTTCTGAAGTGAAATTAAACTCAAACCATTCTCTCAAATACTGAATATTACAACCAATGTAATTCATTGTTGTATCTGTTTTGAAAAGAACATTTCTTAAACGTGCAGCTAGTGATTTTTTCAATCTGTAATTCATATTTGTATTTCTTTCATTTTTACACCACTCTGTTTTCTGATCTCTCAAAAAATCTGGATAACAAGAATTACAAATCTTTTTCTTATAAAACTTTTTCAGTTTTGCAAAATCTTTTAAAACTTTTTCTTCATTACATTTTTCACATTTTGCCAAAAAAGTCTGCGCTTTTTTTTGTCTAAGATTTTTCTTTCTTATTTTATCCATTTCATTCAAACATTTTTTACACGTTTTTGAATATTTATTTTCACTTCGTTTTCTGTATTTATCAATTGGTTTGATTTGTGTGCATTTCTCACACATTTTTAGTTCTGGTTCGTTGTTCATTTAAACTATTATATGAAGACTATTTTATATTGTTCAAAAATATTATTAATAAAGAAGCTTGGATGCTCATTGCCCATTTCTTTGAACTGAACTTAATCGTTCAAATCATCTTATTCATTTTTACTATACCCAAGTTTTTTATCTTGGCCACAATTTCTTCACAAAAATTGCTTAGTAGAATAAGCTTTAGGGGTTTCAAGCAGTTTGATTTTCTCACCAGGGCTTTTCAAATTAGGCTATAGCTAATTTCCCTGATTAACGTCAGTGGTACTCTTTTACACCATTTCTCATTTGATCCGGGAGGAAGTTTGAGTTATAATGACATTACATTTTCAATATTTAAAATTTGAAAAGGTGTAAAAGGCATCCACAAAGGGCTTTACGAATATCTTATTTTTTCGATATTCCCCGACATTTTTCTACCCTACAGGCTTTTAAGGTAAACATCTTGCGATGATCCCTATAATTTCTTATAGGGGCAGAGTACACCTTAGGAGTTTTCAAGTATTGCTAATACTTTCATTAAACCCCGACTTCCGTCTACTCGTTGAACGTTCAACTTATTTCTGCATTCACAGTATTTAAATAATTTATTGCTAACTGTAATTTTTCTTCCATTGTTAAAGATTTGCTTAAAAATGATTTTGAATTTAGTAATGGATGACTAGAAACTCTATAACCTTCTTTTTCAGAAGCATCAATGTAATGTCTTATATATTTTGGTAAAGTATTATCTTCACTACGTTTTCTAGAACGTTTTGGATATACCTTTCCTTTATTTTTTCCCATCATACTAATTCTTTTTAACATTTGAGTTTCAGCTGTTTGAATACAGTTGTCCCCACCATCTGTCAAATTATAACCATTTGGAGTTAATGTATTATATTCCAAAATATATTGTTTTTCATATTTGTTTAGTTCATCTATCGTACATTCTTTAATTAATTCTACTTTGAAATTTTCATAACCATATTTATTAATAGCATTATTTAAAAGTCTGCAACAATTTTTGTACTTTGAATCCCTAATATGATCCTTCCATCTATTTATATATCCCCATTTTTTACCGTTTTTAAGGTGCTTTATGGCTTGACCAATATATTTTTTTCCGGATGGACTTGTTAAACAATAAATATCTCCAAATTCCATTATATTATTTTAAGCAATAACTTTAAATTATTTTCGAAATAAGTTGCTTCGCTGCGGATCATCCAATCTTCAACATTTTTACTATGCCAATGGTCTTTCTCCAAAGGTATTATATGTGTCACCACAATATAAGAAGTAGTTGAAGCTCTAAGGAAGTTCCCGCAATTTGAAAGTCTCGCAAAAATTGTTATTATTGTTTCAAAAGATTATTCAACAATTTTCACTAGCGAGTTATATGTTAAATATAAATATCATATTTAACCACATATTTACACTATTTGTCCATTATGGAGATATGTGACCCATAATGGTAGCTCACTGTTGGCGCCCAAGATATATTTCCAGGTTAAGCGCCATAGGCAACGAGTTGCATTAAACCACCTCCCATAGTTATAATATTGCTAAAGAAAAAAATTTTTTAAAGATAAATTTAATTGTTTATTTTTAAATAATTTTTAATAATATATTTATTTTGACATATATTATTAAATAATTCCAATATCATACACCATAAATCAAGACAATATTCTCTTCGGATCCATATTATCTTGCATAAATTTCATTAAATAAGAATCTTGAAAAACCTCTCTTTTTCCTTCGTGGTTCTTAATAAAAATATAAGAGTCGTTTCTTTTCTTAATAGTCCATCCATCATTGATGGAATTATATAAAAACATCATTTTTTGAAAGGTCACTGAATCAATATTTATATTTTTATCATTGATTGTGATCTTGAGTTCGGTGCTCATTTATTAAATAAAAGAAAACATATATTGAGTTTAAACCAAAATGCCCAAATTATCCAAGCCCAAAAAGAGCAAACACAAGAATATATTATTTAAAATTATAATTAATTAAATAAAATATGAGAACTAATATTATTACAAACAATGCTTTCTTTTAAGCCTAAAACTACCAAAAAGTTCAAGGTCAGCAAAAAGAACTCCACAACTTTGGATGGAAAACATCGTGAATTCATAAACGATTTCAATAAGGATGAACAAGATCGCATTCCAAATTTGAAGTTTGAAAGATCGCAATTGAGAGAAAAACTTGCTTCTAATGAGTTAACACGCGAATTTAACATTGAACAAGTTATGGAATACAAAGATCGTATTGAAGAAATCAATGAAAATATAAAGGCTCTTAAACATAAAAAGAAGGATTATTTCTTAGATAATTCCAAATATATTTTTGACTATTTTGAAAATAAAAAAAACATATCAAACGTTGAGAGCAATAATAATACTGAATCCAGTAAAAAAACTAAAATATTGGAAGCATTTTTCAAATTGAATAAAGATGTGCCAAATTCGGTTACTGAAAATAAAAATAACAATATTTTTCAGAAATATCTCAGTAATATTGATGAATCTTTCATTGATATTAATTCTTTTGTAGTTTCAACGGATGTATGTCAAGGTTGCCATAAAGGCGAACTTATTCCAATGGATGATGAAGGCGTCCTTATTTGTAATAACTGTTCACAAAACTTCCAATACTTGATTGAAAACGAGAAACCGTCTTATAAAGAACCGCCAAAAGAAGTCTGCTTTTATGCTTATAAGAAAATCAATCATTTCAAAGAAATTTTGGCACAATTTCAAGGAAAAGAAACCACGCAAATTCCCCAAGAAGTAATTGAAAATCTAAAACAACAGATCAAAAAAGAACGTATTGATTTGAAGAAAATAACTTATTATGAGACAAAAGCACTTCTTAAAAAACTAGGATACAATAAATATTATGAACATATTAATTTTATCAAAGATAAGCTTGGTATCAAACCGCCAATTATCAGCCAAGAATTGGAAGAAACCCTTTGTAATTTCTTTATTGAAATACAATATCCTTATGCAAAACATTGTCCAGATTATCGCGTGAATTTTTTACACTATTATTATGTTTTATATCAACTTTTTGAACTTTTGGGAGAAAAACAATATTTGCCTGAAATACCTATGTTGAAAGACCGCGAGAAATTGATTGAACAAGACTCAATATGGAAGAAAATATGTGAAGAGTTAGACTGGGAATTCATCCCAACTGTTTAGAACTATTATTGTATCAGCAAATTATTATTTTTTAAAACATTTGCATTTGTCAAGTAAAATGTTTGAACAAATAACAAAATATGTATCAATAAATGATTTGCCTGGTAAAACGGTCGCACATAAGAAACTACACATAACATGATAAATGTAAAGACAAGTCCTATACGAATAATATAATCATCTGTTTTGTAAATAATTAATAGATTATCTACAAGAATTGGCAAACCTATTAAAACATTTATAATATATGTTTTATATGTAATTGGCTCATCCAATGCAAATGTCTCATTTTTTAATTTCAAGTCTACTATAAATTTAATATAATGATATATTGTTATCAAATGAATAAATAAACTTGATCCAATAAGAAATTGTCTTATTATAATCGTATTATCATTGTAAAATAGATTTAAATTTGTAAATGCACATAAAAATGTACGAATATGTATGCAAATAATATCATTTAAGTAAATCCATAATATTTTATTGTCTTCCAATACATCTACACTAGTAGATTGCATATGTGTATTTTGAATAAGTCTTTTCTTGAGTTCTTTGTGGTAATAATAAGAAGAAAATACTAATACACTTTGACCAAATATGTCAAACAGAAAAACATAACCGAACTTTGAAAGATAATCATAAGGTTCGTTAATTGAATATGCATAAAATGAATAAATTAGTGAGCTTAAATAAGTGTATTCTAATGCTGTTTCACAATTGATTATATTCAATATTTTCACATTTTTTATTGTTTTGAAAAATATTTTACATATAATCATTCCCCAGTAAATATTTAATGAATATAATCCTATTAATGATCCATAATACCAAAGAAAGCCTATAAAATTGTTTGTATTTGGCGAAACAATAATTGCCAATCTTCTGTCAAAGAAAAAATAAACTGAGAAAAGATATACTCTTGTATAGAAAAATGTGAATAAAAATAATACATTATTTACTTGAACAATCCATTTTGGCCAATTTTTGAGCCAGTCCTTTAATACTAAAAAAAATGTACTTAGTTCCACGCACGTTGATATACAAGGATAGAAATGATTTGTTGGTGGTTCATAATACAATTGAAACGTTATTAGTCCAACTGCAGAAAGGTGATGAATATATAATTCTAGTCTGTTTCTATTAGTTTCATTTATTAAAAATGAATCTGATATACAATGACCAATAATTGCATACAAATTTGTCAAAATATATTGTGGATCATTATTCACAAAATAATGATAAGCAGTATAATATGTATACAACGATATACCAATAGACATTATATTACGGAGCTCATCTGTAATTTGTTGGCTATTATTTAAAATAAAGTTAACAAAACTCATAATGTTTTATTTTAACCAATAATTTTAAGTTGTTTTAATTATGTTTTTCTAATACATATACTAATACTGCACAACAATCACTGTATAGCTTTATTATTTCCATTTTTTGATCACAATTTAAATGTTGTTTAATATATTTTAAATGTTTTTCACTTAATTTGCGGTTGTTACGAATGTGATCTTTAATTAGTTCAAAATAATTTAGATTTGAAGTTTCTACACGTTGATTATATTGTGAAGGAAGAATTAGCATAGATTTTCTCAACTCTATTTCTGATTCTGATTCTGAAGATTCATCTTGACAAAAAAAAGTTTTTCTAGTATTTATAGAAATATTAAAATCTAGAAGAGTGAGTTCATTCCCACTAGAAGTTTGGTTTTCTATTAAAGTAACTTCATCTTCTTGACATAATAATTCAGACACACTTTTAATACGTGGCAAACTAGGAACTTTAGGTATACTTGACAACTTTGAAGAGCTATCTACTCTAGGTAAACTGGACAACCTTGATGAGCTATCTACTCTAGGTAAACTATCCACTTCTTGTAAATTATTTATACTTTTATTTTTTGTTATTGTTGTCTCTTGTAAAAACATATAATTGATTATAAAATTATTTTTAATTATTAATTTTATAATGAATTTTTATTTTGCTACACTTTATTTTCAAATTTAAAGACCTCCAGGAAATCCTACTAAATTTAATCCTATTCCTGCGCCCGCCCCAGCACGGGTCGTAACGCCAATGCTTGGGACATAAGTGTCTAGAATGCTAAAAGTGGCAGCAGCGGTCAATGCAAGAAGAACAATCTCCTCAATGTTCAAAGAACGTTTAGGAATAGCATAAGCTGCAATGGCAACCATTAAGCCTTCAACTAAGTATTTAATAACTCTTTTCACGATCTCAGCAACGTCAAACATTCTATAATAAATAAAAAGAAAAAAATATATATTTGCGATAAAAAACTTAAAATCTAATCCTTAACTAAATTAAAATGGCTACTAAAGAAAACAAACCTTTGTCTTTTGAAAGAAAGTTAAATGAAGACGGAACGCCAAATTCTAAATATGTTGATTTATTGGAAGAAGATAAAGGAATTGCTGGACAGAAATTCGTTTGTGTATCTTTTGTTTCTCCTGATAAAATCTTGAAAATCAAGGAAATGTATTTTTTTGAAGAGTTCCTAAAGAAGTGGGATTTTTCCAAAAGTATGGACAAATTTCTACAATTTTTGAACTTCGTTTCATATAAGTACAAGCTTCAGTTTGATGACCTAACTAATGATTTCAAGGAGTTTGTTAAAGAGGAACAGGCTAACCTTATTGGAACCACATTGGAAGATGATTATAAAACTTTCTTAGATCAAAACGAATCTGAGTTGGAGGATTCTTTTAATGTCAAGCATAATTTCCAGACCTCTACTCGTGGTCTAAAGGTGCGCGGCGTTTACCCTACAATGGAGGAAGCTGAACTCAGATGCAAGATGTTACGTGAAATGGACCCAAATCACGACGTATTTGTGGGTCCAGTTGGATTATGGATGCCTTGGGATCCCGAGGCATACAAGACTGGCCGTGTGGAATATGTGGAGGAAGAGTTGAATCAACTTATGCAAGAGAAGAACAAGAACGAGTCTTTCGCCAAGTCGGCATTTGAACAGCGTGTGAAAGATGCCAAGAAGAAGGCGATTGAAGAGAATGTCAAGTTGGCAGAGAAAACCGGAGCTACTTTAACTCAGACGATTGATGCTGATGGAAATTTGATTGGTGCAAACAGTGCTAGTACACAAGAGTCATTTTTTAAGGATCAGGAGGATATTACATCGGCTGATATTAGCGCTGAGCTCTTTGAAGGTGATAACATTGTTGTTGGTAAGACTGATAATGGTCAAAGTGAGCTTATTAGCGGACCATTTGCCACCTTTGAGAAAGGTGGCGCCAAATAATTCCACTTTTGAGAAAGGTGGAGCCAAATAGGTTTGATTTGCTCAACTTTTTAAAGTATGTCCAGATCAGAAGATGAGTGTGAATCTGAATCAAAATCTTTTATTTTATTTTGTTGATTATTATGTATTGGATTTCCAGTTGATTGTTCAATTTCTTGATGTGCATTTTGACTAATAAAATAAAGTTTTCTGGTTTTCAAACTAAAAATAATCAAATTGAACGATAGACCAACCACACTACTCATAATTACATATGCATCATTTATACATATTGCATATGTCAATGCAAATAATCCAGATAGTACCCAAATAGACCATATTTTGGTTGTTATTTTTACTTCCACGTCATAAGTAATGGAATATATTTCTGGAAAATATCCAATAATGCCTAAAACATTTGCAATAATAGAAAAAACACCACAATACATCTACTTTTAAAAAAGGTTGAGTCAAAAATAAAAAGAGAAATAACGTAGTTCCACCTTTGATAAATCTGGCTCCAAATATATGTTTTGCTCAACTTTTTGAAAAATTGAAAAATTGAAAGCTTAAAAAAATTGAAATAATTTTGCAGTAAATATTTGACTGCACAATTGTTATGCAAACCCAGGCTATAATCAACCCAATAAATATGGACAATCTTCCTACTCCTCCTCCAAGAACTATTACTTATCCTACCAATCCAGATTGGTCTTTTGCTGGACAAGATACATATATGCTATCTAGCGCATACCACGTAATACATCAAAATGAAGGATGGACTCTCCTTAGAAATTTTCAAGGAGAGTCCTTTATGTTCTCAAGAAATCCAAGAATTACAAATTTGATGACCAAAGTAAATAACGCTTATGGTGGAGGACATAGCGGTTCCTCTATTGGATACACAATGCGAAATATGGAGTATATTGCAAAAAATGGATTTGATGAATATTTTCGTTTGAAGAGAAGTCAACGCTAATAATTAAATTTATAAATAATATTTACTCAATATATTAATTATAAAATTTTTTCATATGGGAAAGCAATATTTAATTATGATTATGATTCTCACCACTTTGTTTTTTTCACATTAATCTTCGGGCCTTGACCGCGCTTCTTGGTATTGCTTGGGTCATATTTCTCTTCCTCATCATCTGATGGTATGTCTTTGCTCAAATCCCAGAACTCTTTGCTTCCTAATTTGAAGTCATTGTGTGCATCTGCCTTATACCAAAACACTTGATCTTGTAATCTATTGGATTTCGCGTTGTTATTGATTACCAAGCACTCATAATTTTCTGTGCATTGGTCCATCACCTGACAAAATGACTCAAATGTGGGAAACATACCCGCATAATTCTCATAAATACGCTTTCTATTTGCGATGTAAGGTTCTCTCAAAATGAACACGTAATCAATGTTAGTTCTGAGAGTTGGAGGAATTCCTAATGGATACTGCATTGTGATGATCAACATAATCTTCCAATGGCGGCCGTTCATAAAGAGGAGTCGCATCATCTTATCTTTTGCCCATGTCCCATCATATAAACAATCATCTAAGATTACAAAAGCACGAGGATCAATATTGCTTTTTTTATAAGCTTCCATTTGTTTTTTCATTTCTCTCAAAACACCCTTTTGACGTTTCAAAACATTCTCAATAATGGCAGTATTATACTCATTGTGGATGAATAATTTGGGCACCATTTTGCCGTAAAAACCATTGCCTTCTTCTGTACCTGCTACAACTACCCCTAGCGGGATATCCTGTTGATAATATAACAAGTCTCTTACCAAATATGATTTGCCTGTATCACGACGACCAACTAAAACAACGACTGGGCCTTTGGCTTCGTGGATTTTGAAACTAATTGTTTTCATATCAAATTTCTTGAGTTCTAGCGACATTAATTTATAGAAATATTTTTTCAACTTGCTAAAAACGAATAATAATTGATCAAACTAAATAAGTTTAAAATGATTATAATTTAATATATTATTTAGCTAATGACAACAATAGAAGACGGCATAGTAGTCAGCTATGAAAAACGAAAAAATAGCGATCTATTTAAAAGTTTAGAGAGAAAAGATGGGCTCTTTCTCTCCAATATACAAAATTATAGTCCGATTTATAGCAGATTCTTTCTTCTAAATGACACAAACCATAAGGCAGTGAATCTCAATAATGTAGCATATATTACAGAGGTAAAACAAAAAAAAACAGTAGAAACTAATGATGACGAATCAGACTACATTAATTCTAATCTATATGAGTGTGTTATTAAAAACAGTAAAAACAACAAGACTTTGCATAAAGAGGTATTTTTTAAGATGGCGCCATTATTGGATCCATACAAGTATTTAATTGGAAAATATAATTTTAATGATCCTACTTTGTTTGTATTGCCTACATATAATTCTGCACCAGGTGATAGCCATCCTAAAATATTAGACTACAATAATTCTTCTTATGTGGACGGGTTTTTTTCTTTTCTCTCTTCACTATTGATTTATAAACATAATTTTGTTCACGGTGTAGATTATTATGGTTCTTTTCTTGCCATAAAAAATGAATTTAAATTCAATGTAATTGATGATATTGATTATTTATGTAAATCCGATTTTTTCAATAAGCATAAAAACACCGAAATTTTTAGTATTGAAGACTACGAATATTTACTTGAAGATGATGACTTTGGACAAGGAGTCAAAAAACCTTTAATTAAAATAGATAATGAAAATAATGTAAGTGTAAAATCAAACTTATCTATCAAATCTATTAATGACAATTTATATGAAGATCTATTTGAAGATGAAAAACATGTTTTAACGGGAACCCAACAAAAAGATCAAGCTATAATTACATTATGTGATCTAAAAGAATGTGAAATTAATTTGGTAGATATTACTAATGAAATTAATTCTGAAAATAAACAAAGTGACTTAAAATCTTTCACAACAACCATAAAATCCGGGTCTACTTGTTCATCACGCACATCTCATACATCAAATAATGATAGTGATCAGGAATGTGATGAAACATCTAATTATGAAAAAACTGGTTGCAAAGATGATGAAATTGAAGATGAAACCAACAGTGAACAAGATGAAAATGAAAACGAAGAAGATGACGAAGACGATGACGAAGACGATGACGATGACGAAGACGATGACGATGAAGAATGTTTGTATGCGACTATTCCAAAATTTCCAGTACAAGTCATTTGTATGGAAAATTGTGAGACCACATTTGATGACCTCATTATGAACGAAGATTTGTCTCACGACGAATGGTTCTCAGCGCTTATGCAAATTGTTATGATTCTTATTAGTTATCAAAAAGTATTTTCTTTTACTCACAATGACTTGCATACCAATAATATTATGTATAAGTCAACTAATAAAAAATTCATATATTATTGTTATAAGAAGAAGTATTATAAGGTTCCCACATTTGGACGCATATTTAAGATGATTGATTTCGGACGCAGCATATACAAATACAACGGCAAGATCTTTTGCAGTGATAGCTTCCAAAATGGTGGAGATGCAGCGACTCAATACAATACTGAGCCTTATTTCAATGAAAAGAAACCTCGTCTAGAACCCAATTACAGTTTTGATTTATGTCGTCTTGCTTGTTCCATTTTTGATTATCTTGTTGAAGAATTGGAAGAAATCAAAGATTTATCAAAATGTGATCCCATTACCCGTATTATTGTAGAATGGTGTTTAGATGATAATGGTGTAAATATTTTATACAAGAATAATGGTGCTGAGAGGTATCCGGATTTCAAACTTTATAAGATGATCGCAAGGTATGTTCATAATCACACACCTCAAGCACAATTAGAGAGACCCGAATTTTCAGCCTTTTTGATGTCCAAAGTACCCGAAGAATCAAATTCTTTAATAGATATTGATTCTTTACCTTCTTTATCTAATGCAATTAATTAAAAATTCTGGCTGCGCAAAACTATTTATTTTATTTTACTACAATAAAATAAATGGCAAATTTTGGATTTATTATTAGTCGTCACGTAAATTCAGAAAAAACCAACAAATATTGGAATGAATGTGTTCAATGTATTCAAAAATTCCACTGGGGCATTCCTATTGTTATTATTGACGATAATAGCAATTATGGTTTTGTAAAAGCAGATTCAGAATACAAAAATGTAACTATTGTGCAATCCGAATATCCAAAACGTGGTGAGCTTTTACCTTATTATTATTTTTTGAAGAATCATTGGTGGGAAAATGCTGTGATTTTACACGACAGTGTATTTATTCAAACTCGGGTCCCATATATGAAACTCAAAGCTAATGTGCTACCATTATGGCATTTTGGAGGAATTCATAGAAATGAAAATAAAGGTCAATGTTTAAGAATTGCAAGTCATCTTAAAAACAATATAGAAATCAAGAAACTGCTTTATTATAACGATACTGATATTTCAAATACTATGTCTATAAATAGCAAAAAAGGTAATTGGAATGGCGTTTTTGGTGTACAGAGTTATATCAAGCATTCTTTTTTGGAGAAACTTCAACAAAAATATGCACTCTTCAATATGTTAAATTGTATTCAATGTCGTGCAGATCGTTGTTGCTTAGAGAGAATAATGGGAATAATTTTCTTTTTGGAAGATCCTACTATTCGCAGTATACCTTCTTTATTTGGTAGTATAACAAACGTTATTTCAAAATATGGGGAGATCTCTTATGATGATCACATAGAGATTTTGAAGAAAAATGGAAAGGCGAACTCTCCTTATGTGAAAGTCTGGACTGGGCGCTAGTAAAGCCTCCCCTATCTTAATTCGGGTTGAGGCGGAGCCAAATCCTGTGAAATGTTTTGCTCAACTTTTTGAAAAGTTGATGGGAGCCAAATCCTGTGAAATGTTTTGCTCAACTTTTTGAAAAGTTGATGGGAGCCAAATCCTGTGAAATGTTTTGCTCAACTTTTTGAAAAGTTGATGGGAAAGTTATAAAAGAAAATAGTTCCATAATTAAGCGAGGAGATTCTTATTAAAACCCAGGATTATCCACAAACACTGCAGGACTCACCACAATATTTTCGGCTCCACCTTCTTGAATCATCGGTTTCAACTGTTCTATTACAAAGTTGCCACAAATTACACTAAAATAAACCAACAATGTATCACGAACAAGGAGCTTCAATGGTTTGCTTTCTTTATCCACAAATCTCATTTCAATAAACTTCACTATGAAAAATACAGCGGAAATAATAGCAGCATCAATAAATATATTTCCCATTACTTATAATGTAGTATTTCACAATCTTCTCAATAATTTTACGCAATTTTAAAAATATGATTGTGAGACTATCATTGTAATTTATAAAATACCTAAAATAAATAAAATTTACTCATCATAATATATATGTCTCGTCTATTTCAACCTATTCCTGCAAAACCAGCTTTTGGAGTATTACAAAAAAATAAATATGCAAGTGATATACCAAAAAAGCTAAAACTAAAACAAGCATTTGCATATTCTATCAAAGGTCAAACAAGATCTAACCTTAGCCAAGGGGATCTATTATGTTTAAAAAATTGTGAGCTCAAAAATAATATTATTTTTAATAAATCCTATTTAGATAAAAGCAATTTAATTGCTGGACTTTATAGTAAACAAAATCTGGAAAATGTTATAATAGTTTCTCCATCAAGTGAAACACAAGAACCATATACAAGCACCACAATTGATCTTGATAATAGTCCATTTTATGGTTATTACAATATTGATCCTAATGGTTCCTTGTTTGGAAATACTCCTTGTGGGTTAAATAATTATACCAACTATATGGAAACAAATGTACCAATTATTGAGTCAAATGCATCTTTAAAATCTTGTATTCCAGTGTGTAACTCATTACCAAGCCAAGTTTGTGCTAGTGTGTGCAATAAATAATTTCTTTATTTCGTAATTTTGCAAAATTACAACAATCTTTTCATCTGATTAATCTCCGCCTCTTGTGCAACAGCAATATTATTTGCCAAATTGATGACCTCACTCCTCACAGCTTGTTTCCCTGAATTCGCCTTTTCCAAGAGCTTTCTACTTGTCAATAAGGCCATTGAATGATGTTCAATCATTTCGCTCAAGTATTGGTGCTCATCTATAAATGCCTGATTCTTATATAAATACACAGTTATGCTCAGCAGAAAAAAAAGCACTATGAGGACGCCGGGCATTAAATCCCATTGTTGCATCATAAGCATCTCCAATATGACCATTGATAATCCCATAATAAGAGCCAAATAGAGTTTGCCTACACTATTTGTAATATTGGAAAAAGAATTACTCATAATAGAGCTCATAAAATAATATTGGATGACAAAACTGCCGACAAACATTATGATTAAAGGAATAATCATTGATTTTGACTTATGTTCATTCATAGTATGTTGATTTGCTAATATTTTCATTATAATTTACAATAACAAAATAATAATATAAATCTAAAATTATTTATATTATTTAAAATGCTTATGGCTTATCCAGTCGCCTATGGCTTATCCAGTCGCCTATGGCTTATCCAGTCGCCTATGGCTTATCCAGTCGCCTATGGCTTATCCAGTCGCCTATGGCTTATCCAGTCGCCTATGGCTT
>Ga0209188_1001697_pt1 | contig 17180 bp, 25 predicted proteins | sample C_130625_EF_Meta_FD_187307 | JGI IMG/M metagenome (GOLD analysis project Ga0209188, IMG submission 187307) | Freshwater microbial communities from Lake Croche, Canada to study carbon cycling - C_130625_EF_MetaG (SPAdes) (version 2) | ecosystem: Environmental > Aquatic > Freshwater > Lake...
CCTTTGAAAAGGTAAAGTACGACTTACCTACGGATTATGAATCGGCTGTGCCACGCACTATGTGGGATCTCAGCAAGCATTGGGAAATGCTAGGGCCTGAGAGTCCACAACAATGGGAATGGTTGCTATCAGGGTTTATCTCTACCGGCCCACGGATTCGTTGGCGCTTATTGGGCAAATACTTTCAAATTTGGCCTGGCGTTTCTACCAATGAACTGTTGGGCTACGAATATCGCTCAAAAGGTTGGGCAGAATCATCAACTGGCGTAGTCAAGAACTCGTTTACTGCCGACACAGATACTTGCATTTACCCTGATCGACTAATGGTATTGGCTACAAAGCTCAAGTATTTTGAGGCTAAAGGCTTTGATACTACGGCAATGTATCGCAATTACATCGAGGAATTTGAGATTGTACGGGCGCAGGATATGTCAGCGGCTAATTTGTCGTTTGCGCCACGTCCAGGCACGGTCTTGATTGGCTACGATAACATTCCTGATACTGGCTACGGGACAAACTAATGGCAAGCCGACTTGTTCAAGGCTCGGCAGCTAGAGTTCAATCGTTGCCTGCCCCTATTGGTGGTTGGAACGTGCGTGATTCCATTGCGAACATGGATACGCTTGATGCTGTTCAATTAACAAACTTTTTCCCTACCGTTAATAACGTAGTGTTGCGTGGCGGCTACACTAAATATTCAACAGGAATTACAGGTCAAGTTCAGACTTTGATGGGTTATTCAAGCGGCGCGACTAACAAACTGTTTGCAATTGCCGGAACGTCAATTTATGACTGTACAAATGGTGGGGCAGTCGGCGCAGCTGTAAAGACAGGGTTAACCAATGCTAAGTGGGAATATACCAACGTCACGACTCCCGCAGGTGGTTACATCATGGCGGTCAATGGCGTGGATGCGCCGTTGCTTTATAACGGAACAACGTGGACAAATCCCACGATTACCGGAGTCACCAGTTCAACGCTATCAAACATTACAACTTTTAAAAACCAAGTATGGTTTACGCAAGCCTCGACATTAAAAGCATGGTATTTGCCAACTTTGAGCATTTCAGGCGCAGCTGCTGCGATTGACATGAGTTCGGTGGCTCAACTGGGCGGATATTTGGTTGCGGCAGGAACATGGACAATTGATGCGGGTTATGGAGTAGACGATAACCTAGTGTTTATAACGTCCAATGGCGAGGTTATTGTTTATTCGGGTACTGACCCTTCAGACGTTACAAAATTCGCTCTAGTGGGCGTTTGGCGCATTGGTAAGCCTGTTGGCAAACGATGCTTGATGAAGTATGGCGGGGATATGATTATTCTCACCTATAACGGGCTTTATCCACTTGCAGCTAGTTTGCAGTCATCAAGACTTGACCCACGGATTGCATTGTCAGACAAAATTCAAGGCGCATTTTCTGCCGCAACTCAATCTTATGGCGAGAATTTTGGCTGGGATATTAGTTTTGACCCTAAACACAATGCTTTGACGGTCAATGTGCCAATTTCTGAGGGATCACAACAGCAATATGTAATGAATAACATTACAAAAGCGTGGTGCAATTTCACAGGTCAATACGCTAATTGTTGGACAATTTTTAATAACGAGCCGTATTGGGGTGGCAATGGGTTTGTTGCCCACGCATGGGATGACAATTACGCCAACGATACAAGCGATATAAACGGTTATGCGTTGCAAGCATTTAACTACTTTGATGCCCGTGGGGTAAAAAAGTATTTTACTAGAGCAAGACCGTCAATTTTCACAAACGGTACGCCATCAATTTTTATTGGTTTAAACATGGATTTTGATTTGGCAGACACAACTGCGGCGTTAAGTTTCAGTCCGTTGGTATCTGCCAAATGGGACGTTGCGCTATGGGATGTAGGATATTGGGCTACAGATACAGTTATTACAAACAATTGGCAAGGCGTGACAGGAATCGGATATTGCGCTGCAACACAGTTTAAGACTGCAAGTCAGGGAACAACGATTTTATGGGCATCGACGGATATTGTTTACCAACAAGGTTGGGCTGGCATATAGTGCAAGGGCCTGAAATAGGTCATTGGGTAGCAAAAAGGATAGCAGGCGAGTTCTTTGCTGAGGGATCAAGTGCAATTGGTTTGCAAAAGGATGGCGAAACGATTGCAGGCGTGATTTACGAGAATTGGAATCGACAAAGCATTTTCTGCCATATTGCAATTGAAGGACGCATGACAAAGGCGTATTTAAAAGCAATATTTGATTATCCTTTTAATGTTTGTAATGTAAAAAAGATTATCGTCCCAGTAGTCAGTAATCATGTAAAAAGCATAAAATTAGTAACAAAGATGGGTTTTAACGAAGAAGCAAGATTGAAAGATGCCTCACTTGATGGCGATATTATATTTTTGACGTTGGCAAAAGAAAATTGCCGATTTCTAGGGGTAGAAAATGGGTAAGTCAGTCGCAGCACCACCAACACCAGATTATGTCGGCGCAGCTAAAGAGCAAGGCGTGCAAAACCTTGCGGCAGCGAAACAATCTAATTTGATGTCAAACCCAAATATGTACACGCCGTTTGGTAATCAAACGGTAACGTATTCTAGCCCTACGTTTGACCAAGCGGCTTATGATGCCGCAACTGCCAAATACAATGCCGGAAATGTAAACCGCAATCAATATATGCGTGCAGGTAGTCCAGAAGGCGATACGACTACGGGCGGTTCATATTTTGACCAAGCGGCTTATGATGCGGCGCAAGCAAAACGAGGCGCTGCCCCAACCCGTGAAGCGTTTACAACTAGCGGCGGTGTGCCAACGGTTACTCAAACATTAACCCCACAAGCACAGCAGACCCTTGACGCTCAAATGCGGGTACAAACTGCTTTGGCTAATCTTGGCCAGACTGGAGCCACCAATGCACAAAATGTATTGAATACACCATTTAATCCAACGCTTAATCCTATCCAATCGTCGGCTTACAATAATATTCCAGGCTATAACCCTGTTGGTGTTTCAGATGTACAAACAGGATTAAAAGCTGATATTTATGGTTTAGCTCGCGCAAACACTAATGCCAATACTTACGGTTTGGCAACTGGTGATGTAAACGCAGGAAGTTATGGGTTAGCTCAAGGTGTTGTCCCGTTGCAATATGGTTTAGATACTAGCAATTTGACGCAAATGCCAACTAATGCAGGCGTGAGCGCACAACAAGCTATTCTTTCAAGGCTTGATCCTACAATTCAAGCAGGCGATACGTCATTTAAACAAGCGTTGGCAAATCAAGGTTTAGCACCTGGCACAGCTGCCTACGATGCTGCGTTTAGAAACCGTGAAATGAGCAAGAATGATTTGTATAACCAAGCGGCTTTGCAAGGTATCAACCTTGATATGGCGGCTCGTCAACAAGGGTTAAACGAATTAAACACTGTTGGCACATTTGGCAATCAAGCCCAATTAGCGGGCGCAGGTTTGTATAACCAAGCGGTTGGACAAAACTTTGGTCAAGGTGTTACTGCTAATCAACTTAAAAACCAAGCTATTGCACAAAACTTTGGTCAAGGTGTTACTGCCGATCAATTGTATAACTCGGCTGTCAATCAAAACTTTAATCAAGCTTTGGCAGCGCAGGGTGCTAATAACGCTGCACAAGCACAGCAATTTGGTCAAAACTTAGGGTACGCTCAATTTGGCAATCAAGCGGCTCAGTTTAATAATCAAGCGACCCAACAATCTTTAGCGCAACAATCTGCATTACGGGCGCAACCATTAAATGAGATTCTTGGCTTAATGGGCGGTTCACAAATTCAATTGCCGCAATTTCAAGGTTATCAAGGCGCACAAGTTGCACCAGCACCGACATTTGCAGGCGCACAAGCGCAAGGTCAAAACGCTATGCAAAATTATGGTATTCAGCAAGCAGGCGCTAATGCAGGTATGCAAGGCGTTACATCGTTAGCCTCTGCTGCGGCAATGGCTTATTTCTAATGCTTGGATTAGCGTTCTCAGGTGGCAAAGATTCTTTAGCGTGTTGGTATTTATATCGTGAAAAAAACCCAATAGTTTTTTGGGCAAATACTGGCAAGGCTTATCCTGAAACGATGAAAGTCATTGAACAGGTCAAGTCTGAGGCGGTTGAGTTTATCGAAGTAAAGTCAAATCAAGAGCAACAGATTAAGTTTTACGGCTATCCAAGCGATATTGTGCCGATTGACCATAGCCTTGAAGGTATGCAGTTTGCAGGCGATAAATCAGTACGAGTACAAAGCTATTTGAGTTGTTGTTGGGCAAACGTGGGGCAACCTTTGACAGAGGCGATGACAAAACGTGGAATTACGCATTTGATTCGTGGTCAACGGCTTGATGAAAGCCATAAATCCACGGCTCGGCACGGGTCGGTAGTGAATGGTGTGACTTACATTCAGCCGATAGAAACATGGACTAAAGAAGAAGTTTTGGCGTTTTTACGGACTCAATGCCAATTACCAGAACATTATGCAATCGACCATTCAAGCCTTGATTGTTACGATTGCACAGCGTATTTGGCGCACTCAGCGGATCGAGTGGCATGGATGAAAGAAAAACACCCAAATCTGCATGAAAAATATAAAATAAACATGGCGGCACTAAAGTCTGCCTTGTTGCCTACTTTAGAGTTACTAAGGAATTGCGATGCTTAATCAATACGTCAACATGACTCCACAACAGAAAATGGCTCAAATGTTGCAACAACAGCAACAAACGACTCCGTTGCAAGGTCAGCAAGAAATGCCGCAATCAATGGGTCAACAAGCGCAAAATCCGTTTGGTGGCGTTTCAGATGCGATGAAAATGTATAACCAATTTAATCAGCAAAACGATATGCAAGATTATAAAGATTACATGGCTAGACTTAAACTTGGTCAAGCGCAAACTGGCGGTATGTTTGATTCTGCTAATGCACAAGCGCCAAATATGACTGCAAACAATTACACGGGGTAAGTCATGGCTGATAACATTTTTGGCACTCAGTCCACTTCAACAACACAAATACCAGGACCTTATTCGTCCGAACTGGCAGCAATTCAAAGGCGTGAGCGTTTGGCGCAAATTATGCAACAACAAGCGTTTCAGCCAATTGAAACTAATAGTTATCAAGGTATTCAAGCCCCTATTTCTCCATTATCAGGAATTGCTAAAGCCTTACAAATGTATCTAGGTGCAACAGGACAAGATCGAGCTGACGAAGCTAGGGCAGACATTGCTAAGAAAATTGAAGCCGATACTCAAACTCAATTGGCACGTTTGCTTGGGTCACAAGGTACGCCAGCTGTGCCTGCAACACCGGCAACAATGGGTACGCCTGAAATACTTGGTAAACCGGCAACCTCATTTACGCCAATGGGTTCTGATTTTGAAGATAATCCTAATTTGAAATTAAGTACGGGCGAAACACCGCAAATGGGTCAACCGTTTGTTGCGCCTGGCGATGTTGCCGTGCCTGCCGTGCCGACAATTCCTGCTGTTGCAGGGATGCCAGCGCAACTAGGTAGACCGGCTCAAGCAGGGAAACCACTAACCGAAGATGAACAACGCAAAATATATTCTGATTTTGTCGTAAGCGGAAATCCTCGATTAACTAAATTGGGCGAACTTGGATTGCAAGATTTGCGATCATCTGGAACAAACGATATTAAAAATTGGAAAGCCTCTAATACTGGCTTGCCTTTTGACCAATGGTTAGCTAATCAAAATGCTCAAAAAGCAAATAGAGTTTCTGTTAATGTAACTACAGAGAAAAGTTATAACGAACAATTTGGCGGGGGAATAGCAAAAGATGATATTGCATTAAGAGCTGCGGCATTAAAAGCGCCATCAATTATTGAAAACGCTGATCGTCAAAGAGAAATACTGAATAGCAATCAAGTATTTACGGGTAAAGGCGCAAACGCTCAAAACGAATTGGCTTCTTGGGGTGATTTTCTTGGGGTTGGTGGTGCAACAACTTCTGAAAAAATTGCTAATACAAACCGTTTGTATTCAGACCGTGCAGCAGCGGTTCTTGAATCTATACCAAGTTCAGGTCTTGGCCCTGTCATTACCGACAGTGATCTTAAAGTTTTAAGAGATGCCAAAATGGGTAACGTTACTTACACCAAAGACAGTTTATTGCGTCAAATTAATGTTGAAGAAAAAATTGCTAGAGAATTGGCTAATAGATGGAATACAAGACTTGGAGAATTGCCAAAATCAGCATCGGGGCCAACAGGCGTAACTCCAGTTAATCTTTCACCTCCTAAAGCAGCAAATACGCCACCTCCTGCTGGAGTAACGCAGCAACAATGGAACGCAATGACTCCTGACCAGAGGAAATTATGGCAATGACAGAAGCCCAACAAGCAGCGTTAGCACAGGCTGATGCTAGAGCCGCTGTGCTTGCTGAAATTGATGCAAAATTGCAAGCGGCAAATCAAAATGCAAGCGTTATGCCTGGCATGACGGGTGATCGTCAATTTTTGCCTATGGTTGGTCAAAGTTTATTAAAAGGTGCAGCAGGACTGGGTGATATAGTTGTTGGTTTGCCAGAAGATGTAAAACGACTGTACGAATATTTCAGCACAAAAGGCGCATCAGTTCCACAAAAGTATCAGCCAATAACCGACATTGCAAAAGAACGTGGTTACATTGTTCCTGAAAATGAGCCAGGCTCAGATCCTATATTAAAAGGAATTGATTTTACGGCTCAATTGGCAGGCGGCGGCGGGATTAACCCGTATACCATTGGTCGAGCAGCATTAACTTCTGGGTTGCCTGCTGTGGCTCGCAATGTTGGTGGTCAACTAGCTCGAACTGGCGCTCAAGGCGCTGTTGGTAGCGCAGCATTACAAGGTATGCAATCGGTTGGTTTTGACAATCCTGCTGTTTTAGGATTGGGGACAATGTTGCCAATGGGGATAACAGGCGCAGCAATGTCTTTGCGCCCATCCACGGCAACCATTGCAAATGAAGCATTGAAAGGTGCAACGCCTGAACAACTTAGATTAGCCCAAGCGTTGCAGAATCAATCTTTTGGCGCTGGTGCGCCTGTAACAGCTGCTGAAGCAATTTCCCAAACTACTGGTGGCAGTCCTTTATCAAATATTCAACGTATTGTTGAATCTTCACCTAAAGGCGCTGCGGTAATGTCACCATTTATGGCGGCTAGACCGGAAGGGAATGCTCAATATTTACAAAAAACATTAATGGATATTTCGCCAGTTGCGCCACAAAGCGCCATTCCTCGTGCGGTGCAATCAGCCGCTGAAAATGTTATTGGCGGCGCAGAGTCTGCTTTAACTCAAAAAGTTAGTCCTTATTATCGTGCAGCAGGCGCTCAATCTATTCCTGACACAGACTTAGCAACGCTTAAAGGCAATCCTAAAATTGCTGAAGCCATTGATTACGTTATTTCTACGCCTAAATACGGAGTAAAAGGTGCTGATCCTAAATCAGTTGAAACATTAGTTGCTGCAAAACAATTTTTAAACGATCAATATTCTGAATTTTCTAATCCTACTTCTGCCCAAAAAAATGCGGCTAGAATTACTACAATTGCAGACAAAGAGTTAGCTGATTTTCTTAAAGTGTTTTCTCCTGAGTATAAAAAAGGCAGCGATATTTACGCAGGCGCACAACGCAATCAGATTGAACCGTTAAAGCAAGGTGGTGTTGGCATATTGGCTGAACAAACGGGAACGCCAGCAGAACTTCTTGTAAAGCAGCGTGAACAATTGATGCCTGCCAATCCTGTGGCGCTATTTCCTGCCGATATTAAAAGAACAGTTGAATTGTTACGCAGGAAAGACCCTGCCTTAGTTCCTGCGTGGACTTCACAAAACCTTGAAGGCATTTTTAATGAAACTGCCCAAAACTTGCAAGGCGGTGCTAATCAAGCAGGTGGTGCTAAGTTCATTACAGCCATTACAGGAAATCCGCAACAAAGGCAAAATTTAAAAACTTTAATTACTGAATCGGTAAGTCCAGAGGCGTGGAAAGGATTTGATAATTTTGCTCAAGTTATGGAAGCGCAAGGCAAGCGTCAAGGTCAAGGTTCTTTAACCGCATCAAATATTGAAGCGCAAAAAGAGCTAAAAGGCGGCGGCATTGGGGTTATACCTAAATCAATTTTTAAACCATCAACAGTAACTGGATGGTATGAAGATTGGCGGCTTGGGAAAAATACTCAGGAATTGGCAAGGCTTTTGACAAACCCTGAAGGTGTTAAGTTGTTTGTTGAATTATCAAAAACTAAGCCACAATCTGCAAAAGCGCAAGCACTTGCAAACACACTTGCTGGCGGCAATGTGGCTACTAATCCGCTAGAAAAAGAGGAAAAATAATTATGTCTTTCAACGGCTCTGGGACGTTCGTAATCAATTCAACTGGTCAGCCAGTTGTCACAGGCACAGTTATATCATCAACAGCGTTTAATGCGCTGACAGCTGATCTTGCGACTGGTTTGTCCACCACGATGACCAAAGACGGTCAAACAACAGCGACAGCTAATATTCCAATGGGGTCGTTTAAGTTTACGGGATTGAGTGCGGGTTCGGCTGCGACTGATTCTGCAAACATTGCACAAGTGCAAAATTCGTTTGGCTCGTTCTTGACGGTATCGGGAACAGACACGATTACAGCGACTGTCAGCCCATCGTTGACTGCATATGCAGCAGGTCAAATGTTTGCGTTTGTTGCAGCCAATACAAATACTGGTGCGGTGACGATCAACATTAGTTCGTTAGGTGCAAAGGCCATTACTAAAACTGGTAACACGGCTTTAGTATCAAGTGATTTGATTGCAAATTATTTGTACATTATTGTTTATGACGGTACGCAATTTCAAGTTGTTGGCGTATCTTCAACGACATTTTCTAATTTAACAATTAGCGGTGTTTTGACACTTTCAGGCTCAGGCGTTCAGTTAACCAGTTCAGGTACTGGCGCATGGAAAATGCCAGTTGGTACTACTGCACAACGTCCTACAGGTGCTGCGGGTTTGATTCGACAAAACTCCACAACGGGTAATCCAGAATGGTATGACACAACAACTTCATCGTGGCTTGGATTTAGTAGCCCCGCTGGATATTCTGTTAGTTACCTTGTTTTAGCAGGGGGTGCTGGAGGCGGATATTCAATTGCAGGCGGTGGTGGCGCAGGCGGCATACAAACAGGAACAATTTCTTTATCTGCGGGTACGGCGTACACAATTACCGTAGGAGGGGGCGGTGCTGGTGCAACCACTTCTGCGGCGGGAGTTTCGGGTTCGTCATCTTCGTTAGGTGCTATTTCTACAGCAATTGGCGGCGGTGGTGGTGGATCTAATGGTGCTGCAGGTGTAAATGGATCTTCAGGTGGGGGTGGTAATTATGTATCTCCCTACCAATCTGGCGGAACAGGAACAAGTGGACAAGGTTTTGCGGGTGGAACTGGACAAAATGGTTCTCCTGCGTCTGGCGGTGGCGGTGGTGGAACTTCTGCTGTTGGAACAAATGGCGGTACAGTTTCAGGTGGCGCAGGTGGTGCGGGGACGGCTAACAGCATAAGCGGATCGTCTGTTACTTATGGCGGGGGCGGTGGCGGTGGGGGGCATTTAACCGCTTTAGGTGGGGCAGGCGGTGCGGGTGGTGGTGGCGCAGGGGGTCAAGGAGTGGTTGGCGTTGCTGCAACTGCTAATACCGGAGGTGGCGGTGGCGGTGGTGGCGTTTCATTAAGCGGCGGAAACGGCGGTTCGGGGATTGTAATTCTTGCCTACCTAGGTAGTCAGCGTGGCACAGGCGGTACGGTTACATCTTCGGGTGGCTACACCATCCATACTTTCACGTCCTCATCAACCTACAATGCGTAAAGGATAATTATGGGACATTTTGCAAAAGTAGTAGACGGAAAAGTTACGCAAGTTATTGTTGCTGAATCTGAGTTTTTTGACACGTTTGTGGATTCAAGCCCTGGCACATGGTTGCAGACTTCCTACAATACTCGTGGTGGCGTTCATTATGTGCCTGATAGCGAAACCCCAAGCGCAGATCAATCAAAAGCGTTGAGGGCCAATTATGCGGGTATTGGTTACATTTATGATCAAGTCAACGATGTGTTTTACGCACCGCAACCATATCCAAGTTGGACGTTAAATCTTAATTATTTGTGGGAAGCGCCAGTTGCAATGCCTACGGATGGCGTATATAAATGGAACGAAGCAACTCAATCTTGGGTACAGGAAACATAATCATGGATTGGCAACATCTCATTAATTTACTTGGCGGAGCAGGATTAGCAGTAATCGGATGGTTTGCTCGTCAATTATGGGATGCTGTTCAAAATCTTAAAAAAGATGTGTCCCAACTTGAATTGTCAATTTCTGAAAATTACGTTAAAAAAGATGATTTTAAAGATGGCATTAGAGAATTAAAAGAGATGCTTGGCAAGATTTTTGACAAACTAGACGCAAAGGCAGACCGATGATTCAATACTTAAAATTAAAGTGGGCAATGTTGATACAATGGTTTAAACAATTGAGGTTTTAATGGATCCAATTACTTTACTTGCAGCGTTAGGGCCACTCGCCGTTGATCTTGGTAAATCCTTGATTGGGCGCTTTATTCAAACTGATGTATATAAGCCCACAAATGTGGCTGAATACACTCAAATGCGTAACGTCGATTTAGAGATGTTTAAAGCGATGAACAACGCAGGAGGTGGTGGAAGTACCTATCCGTGGGTTGAAGCCGTTGTAAGGCTTATGCGCCCTGCTGTAGGGGCTATTGTGCTTGGTACATGGTCTTTTATGATGTTGACCGGACAAGACAATCCAGCGGTCAATAATTTTGCGTCAGCCGTAGGTTTCTATTTGTTTGGAGACCGCACTTTGTTCTACGCACAAAAGAAATGAGCAACTGGGACGATGCTTTTAAGCTAATGCTGAAATCCGAGGGTGGGTTTAGTGACGATTCAAGAGATAATGGTAATAAATTGCCTGATGGTCGTGCAGGCTCAACCATGCTTGGGGTAACTCAATACAATTGGGAACATTGGATCGGGCATGAAGTTACGCACGATCAAATGCGAAAATTAAAGCCAGAAGATGTTAAACCGTTTTATAAGAAAAAATATTGGGACGCTGTTTGTGCCGACGAGCTGCCAAATGGTATTTCATACCTAGTTTTTGATTTTGCCGTAAACGCTGGCGTGGGGCGTTCAATTAAAACTTTGCAAACTGCTGTGGGCGTAGCGTCAGACGGTTGGTTTGGGCCTGCAACAATGGCAGCTGTTAACGCTTTAAACTCATATGAATTGATTGATCGTTTTAGCAAAGCAAAAGAAGATTTTTACCGTGGATTAAAAGATTTTAATGTATATGGTGAAGGTTGGATGAATCGTGTGGCAGACGTAAAAGAAAAAGCCACCGCAATGGTGGCATGAAAACTTTTTTGTTTACTTTGTTTTGCGCTATTGTGTTGGCTTGGGTTTTTGCTTTAGTGTCTATACTAATGTAAACAATACTGAGCAAACCGACTGCCGTTTTTTTCAACAATAACGGTTTCGATGTCAAAACCTTGTTTTTTAAGTTTGTAAACAATGTCGGCTAACCTAGTTGCACGGTACAACGTAATAGCCTCCCAAGTGGTTATATTTTTGCGTTTTTGAAGGTGCATATAAACTGCGTCTTTTTTTGTCATTGCATCACCCAAGATAAAAGTGGAACAAGCCCAAAAACGGCTGTTAGTAGCGTTAAACCCACAACCCATGCCATAACAGGTATTTTCTCGTCAGCCTTCGTATAGCGGCTGTATACACGCCTGTGACGTGGTGTGCGTCCAGTCCAGTTAGAGCCGGACAAATCTGTACCGAAAGGCCAGTTATTCATAATCTTCCTCATTTGTTGTAACGGTTTCAACGTGGTTGATGTCAAGAAAATGTGTGTACATTGGTACAGCGCAATCTTCAACATCTTGAGCATCAATCTTAATAAACGGTTCGCCATTTGAATCTAGTTTTACGCCATCAGCGTATTGGTCAATCAATTCGGCAATTTTTTTGTCTGTTAAGTGATAAGACAAATCACGAAGCAATTCACGTTTGCCTTCGTCTGTTAATTGGATGTATGAGTATTTCATTTATGTACCTTTTATCGTGGTTAATGGCGTTGTTGCCATAAATAGATATTAAGCTGACTTAACAATTAATGCAACATTGTTTTATAGGGACAAACCCTAAGTGTTGTATTTTTGTTGGGGTGCAGGTACTCGCTGAACAAGGAGTGTGAGGGACACGGCTTTCCCCGCATATTGATTATAAGTTGTTTTTACGTTTATAAAACGCTAATAAATACTGAAAACAATCCCATGCAGAAGATAAATCGTCCTCTGAATGTTCAATCAATTTCACATCACCAGCTGCGGTAAAAAAGACGTTGGCGCATCGAGCGTTAGGTTTTCCAAGACCTATGCGGTAAGCTGCAAGTTGCATAATCTGCTCGTGATAAGGCACAACTTTGTCCAAATTGTCTTTAGACTTAAAGTCGATCACAATGTTTGCAGCGATTAAATCAACTTTTCCACCAAAACCACCGTATGCAAATGAGCGTTCTGCCTCCCATTTTTGATCTTGCCCAAAGTGAATCCGAATGGCGGCATCAACTTGGTCAACGTATCGTGGGTAATCGTCACGTTCGCCACTGTAAAATCGTTCTAATACACCATGCATCTGTGTGCCACGATCCATTGCGTCCCGTCCGGTAGACTTACTATCGGACATAACACGTTCTAGCCAGTTTTCTTCTGATTCGCCGTTAATGCGTGGCAACGTCAAGGCAGCTAACAACACTTGTGTTTGCAACCAGGTGTTAAGCCCAGGTTTGGCAATGATACTCAAAATTGTAGTAACGGATGGTACAAGGTTTAATTGCCGAGCATCTGTTAATCTGGTGTTACGTTCTACGCCGTTTTTGCCAACAATACGATACGCTGGTGAGCCGTCTTGAGCGTACCAATGGCCTGACTCTGAATCTGCGGATTTAATAATCATTCTTCCCTCGCTTTCATAAATTGATCGGCAATTTCAAAACAACGTGTTGCAGCGGCTTTTGCCCAAGTTTGGTCATCAATCGGCAGCTGCCAATCACCTGCACACATTCCATTTAAAACAGTTGCCGCAACATAATCCCGTAAACTCATGCCTGGCATCATTGAATCATTTTGTATCCATGTTGGAAAAGCAGGGTGAAATTCATTTATATTCACTTTTGCACCTGTTTAGCTAGTTTTTTAAGCATCTCAATAGCATCTTGAAGGTCTTGCATGGCCCTAACATCTAGAACCATGCCTTCGTGCCATTGCTGCAATCGCCAAGAAATCAATATGGCTTGTTCAGTTTGATTCATGTCAAAAAGGCACGTCATCTTGCATATCTTCAAGATGTACAACCGTACCCTCTTTCATTGCCCGATATGAGTTATCAGGTTTTGGTCTACTGGGCGGCGGCGGTGGCGAATCCTCGGCAGACCGACCACCGAGCATCTGCATTTGATCGGCGACCACTTCAGTTGTGTATTGGTCAACTCCGTCTTTGTTAACCCACTTCCGAACAGTAAATTTTCCTGCAATATATATTTGCGAACCTTTTTTAAGGTAATCGCCACAAATGCCAGCCAAATGACTATACGCACTAATTCTTACCCAAGTTACCGTTTTTTGTGGTTCACCAGCTTTGTTTTTATATTCAAAATTAACGCCAAGTGATAAATTACAAATGGCATTGCCATCGGCTGAATAACGCATTTCAGGGTCTTTACCCAAGCGCCCAATAAACTCGCAGCGGTTAAGATCAGTTGCCATTATTGTTGTTCCCAGTTTGCTTTAAATTGATCGTATGCAGCCTTCAATGGAATTTGTTGCTCTTTCAAGCAAATAGTCCATGCTGCTCTAAATATGTCCTTCAAGCTTTCGTAACTTACAGCTGATGCCATTTGCGCTACGGTGTTGTCTAACTCAATGCCTTTTGGTTTCTCAATGACTTTAACTGGTGGTGCTTTGGTTGCTGCATTACCGTCATCATCTTCTGACGCAATGCCAAGCGCAGATTGCAGGCTATAGCGTTTTGCATACGAAATTGCTGAACCGTAACCTTGTGCATCTTGCTTACTGGCGGGAATAAACAACGTGCCGCAGCTAAGTTGTTCTCCTGATTCATGGATTAAAACTGTTTCTACTGCTACGCCACCGTCTGCTGTATGCAACATCTGCACAAAAGCTAAACCGTTAGCCGACAGAGCAGGCCGCACAGCGTCAATGACTGATGCCAGACTTGAGTATGCAGATTTAAAGTGTGGGTTTTTGCTATCTTTGGCTGCGTGTGACATTGCTGCCTGAGCCGTGACAAGTGCTTTTGCTAGTTCTTTCATTTATGTACCTTTTATCGTTGTCCTGACGGGTATGTCAGTAGATAGATATTAAGGCATCTAAATACAGATGTCAACCCATACAGAAAAATTCTGTTAAGATTGCTACATGAATACAACAGAAATTATTGAAACACTAGGTGGCACATTTGCTGTAGCCAAACTATGTCGTGTCAGCCCGCCAGCCGTTAGTCAATGGCGCAACAACGGTATGCCAAGTGACAAACTGGTGCTTTTAGCTGCTGAACTTGAAAAGAAATCAGATGGCAAATGGAATCGTAAAGAAATCCCCAACTGGCAACAAATCTGGCCTGAGTTGCATAAAGTAAAAAAAACGAATAGAATTTAATTGTTGTCGTGATGGACAATGAAGCCGTTATAGCTAGTGTCTGATCTCGAAAGAGATGATCCCGCAAGGATTCCATCACCGGACACTACCTATAGCGGCTTTTTTATTTGTCAAAACAACTGTCAGGGCGCATTAGCTAACAGAGTGACCACTCGTACCCAGAACAGGTTAAGTTATAAAGTTGTATCCCGTGTGACCCGCACGCCCCAGTAGAGAAATCGAACAGGATATAGACAGAGTAGAGAAATCTACTAAAACCATTTACTCTAGGTATTGATCTTTAACACCTGCAAAGACTGCTAGTGTTTTAGGGAATCTAGGGGTGGGGTGAGTTGCCTGCCACAAAGCTAACAAGCTACAGGTCTGTCGTAAAGGATTTATCCTCAACTACTACGGTGGGTGGGTATAAGGGTAGGGGAACTATTGTCAAATACATTTAACATCTGACGGAAATGTCACATATATTGTACAAATACCGACTTTATGTCTCATAAGTGATACATAGATAACAGTAGGTTAAAAACAACAGTTTAATTGCTGCTTTTTTTTAAACATTCTGTTAAGATAACTAAACAATAGGAGATCAACATGACAGAGTGGATTGTTTATTCATTGATTGCAGGGATGGTGACTTTTGTGTGGTTGTGGAAAACTCGATTACAGAAAAACGTGCGACTTGACGTTGACAAGCCATGCCATTGTTTGCATCCCATTAAATGCGACTTGTTTGACAAATGTATGCGAGGTGAGAAATGAACGAGAAAACTATGCGTTTAGCTATAGAGGCTGGCTTTCTTAATGGTGACTTGGAATTGTTTCCTGAAACCATTGAACGCTTTGCCGAGCTTGTGCGGCAAGATGAGCGTGAGGCTTGTGCAAAGTTGTGTGAAAAATATATACCAAATTTTGATGACGGCGTTTTTTTTGCAGTAATAATTAGAGCAAGGGGTGAGAAATGAACACACAACAAAGAATCCTTAAATTCTGCCTAACGCCACAAACCGTGGTGGATATTGCCGAACATTGTGCGCTAGAGAAAGCGTCTATTTATTCTCATTTGCTTACCTTACAGAGATCCAAAAAGATTGAAAAGCGTGGGGACGGTAAACGCAGAGCAATGCCTGCCGTGTTTGTAACCATTCAACAAGCACCTGTCGCAACGCAACATACGGATGATTATCAAAACTTGGTGTTAATTTGGGCGCATAACCCGTTTGGTTCTAATTTGGGGGCAGCGTGAGTTACATCATTGGAAACTTGCCGCCCATCAAATGCTTTGTGCGGCGTGAATTTTTATATAATTTTGAAAAAGGTTACGGCGAACTTGAGCCTGCCATTTGGGTAAGCATCAAAGCAATCCGTGGGCAAGTGTTTCGCATTGAAAGCCTGTTGCCACAATACGGCGCTTTGTACGATAAATTGCCTATACAGGCTTACGTTTGGAATACTAAACATGGCGATTTAGATTTTGATATTTTGCAACTTTGGGATTGCATGGGTTACAGGTTTACTGTCCACGAAAAGATTGGTTTGCGTAACTTAGGGGTTAAATTCTTAGGCAAAGACAAAGAATGGCACTTTGGCAAATACTTGTTTACCGTAGATTTTTGTGCCGACGGTATGGACGTAGATACCGGATTTACTGAAGTTGCTGAAGAACACAAAAGTTTTAACTTTATTCGGTTAGACAATGGTCAATTTGCAGCGCAGCCTAATAACCGATGCCTTTGGTACGACCAGTCGTTGATACCAGCTAAGACTTACTTTCCTGACTTTCAAGCATCACGGCACATTTGGACTGTTGATGGGTCACGCAAATGGTCAGCGGGTGACGATTGGTTTTATGACATAAACGAAAGGGGACTAAGTGAATGAGTTGGCTCTTTTCGCAGGCGCTGGTGGAGGAATACTTGGGGGACACCTCCTTGGATGGCGAACCGTCTGTGCCGTTGAGTGGGAACAATACCCAGCAAGCGTATTGTGCGCCAGACAAAATGACAAAATTCTCCCGCCTTTCCCGATTTGGGATGACGTACAAACCTTTGACGGAAGACCGTGGCGAGGAATTGTTGACGTTGTATCGGGAGGGTTTCCATGCCAAGACATTAGCGCAGCAGGTAAAGGCGCAGGAATTGAAGGAAATAAATCCTCAATGTGGAAACACATGGCAAGGATCATTGGCGAGGTTAGACCCCAATACGTCTTTGTGGAAAACAGCCCAATGCTCACTACTAGAGGACTTGGAGTTGTCCTTGCAGACCTTTCCTCGTTGGGGTTCGATGCAAAATGGGGCGTTGTATCCGCTGCCGACGTTGGTGCAAACCATCAGCGTGAAAGAATTTGGATCAGAGCCGAACAACAAAACATTCTTTCACACGCCAAACACAGCGGGTTTAGACGGTGGCAGCAACAGTCGGAAAGCATTGAAA
>Ga0209188_1001700_pt1 | contig 17159 bp, 19 predicted proteins | sample C_130625_EF_Meta_FD_187307 | JGI IMG/M metagenome (GOLD analysis project Ga0209188, IMG submission 187307) | Freshwater microbial communities from Lake Croche, Canada to study carbon cycling - C_130625_EF_MetaG (SPAdes) (version 2) | ecosystem: Environmental > Aquatic > Freshwater > Lake...
GAGCTCAAGAATGCCCAGAAGTCGTCGTCCAAGCGCCGCAAGGTGAGCACGGGCAACCGCCAGCCCTCGGGCTTCGTGAAGCCCACGCGCATCAGCGACGAGCTGGCCAAGTTTTTGGGCAAGTCGGTGGGTGCGGAGATGGCCCGCACGGCCGTGAGCAAGGAGATCAACGCGTACATCCGCGAGAAGGGTCTTCAGGACACGTCGAACGGTCGCAAGATCAACCCGGACGCGAGCCTGACGAAGTTGCTCAACCTCCAGAAGACGGATGAGCTCACGTATTTCAACCTCCAGAGATACATGAAGCACCACTTCATCAAGGCCGCGCCTGCCGCGGTCGCTTAAGGTCGCGGTTGCTTAAGGCCGCGGTCGCTTAAGATCGCAGTCGCTTAAATATATCCCCCTATAAAAAATATAAAAAGACGAAAACAATATAAAATGGTGCCCGGTAAACAATCTATATTATTAGAAAATGAGTAATAATATAAATTACGAAGTGGTGGACGATTCCCCCTTTTCTTTCCAAAATACCTTTCCTAAAAATCAACCTGAAACCAATTTATCGATGAAAACGGATGTGTCAACGTTTGACAAGAAGATTCAGAATTTTATTCAAAAGCATAAGCCGCGTGTCTACATATTGACGCCATGTTACGGCGGTCAGTGTTTTGTGAATTACGTGTCGTGTCTGATTAATACGTTGAGCGTCTTGCGTGAAATGGGGGTAGACATCCAGGTTGAATTCTGTAAGAACGACAGTCTCGTGTCGCGTGCGCGAAACAATTTGGTAGCACGGGCGATGAACGACAAACGCATGACCCATATTTTGTTTATTGATGCGGACATTACGTGGGACCCTACATCGATTCTGAAGTTATTAATCGCGGACAAGGCGGTGGTGGGTGGTGTGTATCCTCTGAAGCATTATCACTGGGAAAAGTTGGTGAGCGATCCAATGAATCCCTACCGGTCGGACATTGTACAATCGTGGATTAAGACGAAAAACACGTCTCAGTTGAAGGGGTTGGTAAACGACGAGACGTTTATTCAGAACAAGTTGTTGACTTACAACATCAACTATTTGGGTAATTATTTGTCGATTGACGAGAACCTGGCCAAGGTGAAACACACGGCCACGGGTTTCATGATGATAAAGCGCAACACTATCGAGAAAATGATGGAGGCGTTCCCGTCGACAAAATATGTAGACGATGTTCATTTTCTGAAGCCCGAGGAGAACGAGTTTGCGTATGCGTTGTTTGATTGTGGGGTGGAAGACGGGCATTATTATTCGGAGGATTGGTTGTTTTGCCACCGTTGGACCAAGATGGGCGGCGAGATTTTCATTGATGTGTCGATTAATTTGACCCACACGGGCGTCGAGGACTATCAGGGCTCGTATATAGCCAGTATATTGTCTTGAATTATTACGTTGGTAAGCTGAGGAGAACAATCCCCGCAATGACGAGAAATACACCCAACAGATGGCTTAAGGTAACATTTTCATTGAAGAGCAAGTACCCTAAAATCACGGTAATGATAGGGTAGGAAGCAATGATGGAGGTAGCTACATAGGTTTTGTGACCTTTGATGACCTGCATGTAAAAGAACGTCGCGGCCACATAAATGAGTAAACAGGTCAATACGATCAAAACCATCAAGGTGGGGTCGTTTTTGACGATTTCAATGTCTTTCCACATTCTATTTTTGTGGAAAAATATCCAGTAAGTTGCGCAAAAAAGAAAAAGGATGAGCCCGTTCAGGAGGATGAAGCTCTCAATTTCGATGAAATTTAGTATGTGTTTTTCCATGAGGGGGGTAACGCCATATATGGTAGAGGCCGCCAAACATTCCCAAAACATTCGGTCTTGCGATATATTGAAGAGATATTTTTCTGTCAAATGAAGACAAACCCGTGGTTGGCGAGAAATTCGCGCAATTTGGTCCAATTCACCAGTTTTTTGGTCTTGACCAACATGTATTTTGCGGCCTCTCCTTCTGCGCCGGTTTCCATCGCAAACATGTTATAAATATGGTAGAGGGTATCGGCATTACTGATGTGGTTTTGGGACAACCATTCGTAAAAACTGCGATCGGGGGTAGTTTTCGTAGCCAGATTAGGGGATGGTGGAGAGAGGGTTTGTTTGTAATCTTGGTAATATTTGAGGGATTTGTGGAGAGTGACTTTTTGGTGTAAATTATAGTCGGTTCCCGATAAAATCATAATTTCGCGAAAATCTTGTAGGGGCAACTGTAATTCACGCAGAATGTTGTCTAAATTGTAATAAATAGCAGTGTGTTGTAGGAGATCGATGTTACGGATAACGCGTTTACAGCCGTAAACAAACATATCCATGTCGTCGCTGACGCAGGCCCAGGCCTTTTTATCCATGACCATTTTTACACAGACCTTGTCGGCTTCCCCCTCGGCGTCTATATACTCGACACCGTAGTGATCCATGAGGGCTTTCACTTCTTTAATGTCGTTGGGGTGGATACGAATAAACTGGCGGCGTAATTTTTCCATTTCAATCGCCAATTCTGGTTGAATGTCTTCCAACAAATTCATGCTGTTTTTCAGTTGGTGATAACGTTCTTCGGCGATTTTTTTTTGTATTTTGCGTTTTTGAATGAGTTCGTCTTTTTCTTTGGGTGGTTTACCGTCAAAGACAAATATACCGGAGATTTTGTAGTGCCGAAACACCGTAATCATGTGGTACATGTTTTCGATGAGGGACTTTTCTTCCATAAATTTATACAAATAGATGCTTGTATCGACTACCAGGGTTTTTCCCGAGAAGATGGAAATGTGTTTTTTTTTGATAGCGTGATCCGAGCATTTTTCTAAGAGGTATTTATTGAGGTTTTTAATTCCCATTTTTGGTCAGTTGAATTGAACCTGTCGCGGTTGAAATCAATTTTATGCGGGGGACCAAGGTCCCCCTAAGCGCGGCAAAGCCGCGCAAGGTTGAGGTCCGAAGGACCTCTGACCCGCACGCCCCCTCCTTCCTGTATAACTGTGAAAATATACTAACTGCGATGCCCGCCGAAGGCGGGCATCTTAGGGAACCCGCTGGGTTCCCGTAAAGGAGGGGGCGTGCGGGTCAGAGGTCCTTCGGACCTCAACCTTGCGCGGCTTTGCCGCGCTTAGGGGGACCTTGGTCCCCCGCAACCGCAACCGCATTATTATCCATAAATAGTCATGCGCAGGGTGCGTTGTTCAAATCCGTGTTCTCCATGTTTGACATGGGTTTCCATATGAAGGTGTTCTTTCACATACATCCGACTGCGGTATAGGTGTCGTATCATCGCATAAAACGATTTCAAATTGCCCGGGGTTTTCACAAACCGTAGAGAACCGTCGTTATGTACCCAACACCACTGTAAAAAATGGTCCAGATGGTACAATAACACGGATTTTAATACATAATAACAAAGGACATTGGTATGTTCTCGATACTGTCGGAGTTTGGCCTGGGATGCCGGTGTGTCGGGATGGATAAAATCGGCATAAGATATGCCCATGTGACGGAGAACCTTGGCACTTTGAAACAGCGAATATTGTGATTCCGTGGAGAACATGTTCTCCATTTTTGTTATTATTTTGCTGTTATTCTCCAGGGTTCTCACGGGGCCTGCGGAAAAGGCCGCCACAAACATGGTGTTGACGATTGTTGCCCAGATTTCGCAATAGGTTTCAAAGAGGAGCCCGTCAGTTTTTACATGAAACATATTTTGGAGGGTTTTACAGTAGTGAGTAGTAAATTCCGGCATGTCGGAGAAATCCAACCCTAAAGTGTGAAAAGTCTCGTGGACGAGAACTTTGAACCATTCCTCTTCGCGAAATATCTGTATTACCGCGGTAGGCGTGCATGTTCTCGTGTAGGCCGTGTTCGCATGGATGATATTAATGGCACCCTTTTCCGGTTTCATTTTGTAGTGGCGTGTTAAATACAAATAAATATCCAGTGATTGTGCGCATCCATCCTGGATGTTCTCCGAAACTGTGTGAAACCAGAGCCACGTGAGTATCGCCGTGTGGAGGAAATAGTCTTGCGTTTGTTGTCTCGCTCGTTGGTCGCGACCGGGAAGAAGCATGTGGATACGTACATTGCGAGAACCAACCGTAAATTCGTAAGATTGGACTGTTTTTGGAGAACAGACAATGATATCGCGTATGTCCGCGGGAATGCTGGTAAACAGGTCGGATTGCTGCCACGTATTTGTAGGGAAGGCTATTTTCGTTAAAAGGTCGTGACGAAAATGGTTGTAAGCAATGCGTAGCCGGTCCAAGAGGCGTTTTAAAAATAAACGGGACATGGGTGACAATAATTGTTTTTTTGTTTTAGGAAATGGAGAATTGGAAACAATGCCTCCCACAAAATCTTCCAGTATTTGGGATTGTTTTCCTAATTTCATGAAATATATTGTATGTTGGTTAGATACAATATAATTCGAAAAAAAACAGGAACCTACGGTTCCTTGTACGAACCTCCCTTGGAAATGCCCACCTGTTGGGTCATAGACCCCGTTGGGGTCTCAACCTTGAGCACCTTCGGTGCTCTTAGGTGGGCATAACGACACGCAAATTTCAAGTATTTTGTAGATGGGTTCTCCCGTTTGGCCATCTGAAAAGGCCGCTGGGAACGCTTCCTCATGGAATGTAATCAAGGAACAACACATCTCGACTACTTTTATTGTTGATTCTGGGAGAACCTTCCAAAGTAATAAAAACACACAAAAACCCAGGAAATTGGCAGTTTATGCGCGGGAGAATTCCTTTCGGAGTGTCATGAGAGCGACATCGATTTCCCCCGGGGCTTGTCGAACAAACGTGACAAGTTTGGCCTGTCCCGTGAGTAACAAGGCTTCTTTCAAATCCAGATTACCTTCGAATTTGGCTTTGAGAGCCAGGTGTCGCTCGGCTAGACTGCGTTCTCCGTTGTAAAAATCGGGGTCAATATTCACATTGGCCGGGCGGTATTTGTTCTTAGTTTTGCGTCCGGCCGTTCGGGCCGCCGCCACGTCCTCATTGAATTCGCTGTCTCGCGCATCCAAGGAGAACTTGGCATAAAAATCGGGATGTTGTTTGCGAAATTTTGCGCCCTGGTAATAGTGTACGACCGATGCCCACCGTTTACCGTCGAGCGTGAACGGGGCTTCCGTCCAAGAATCATCCAATTGCCGCCGCCACGCCTTTATTTTCGCAAGTTTACGGTACAAAAGTTTCTTGCCGACAGGTATTTTCTCACCCTGTGCGGACGTTCCCGGATCTTTCGTGGTAGGCGCGCGAATGTCGATAACAAACACGGTAGTCGGATCATACAAGGCAGACAAATAAGCATCGTCGCTTCCTTCATCATCGTCGGGTTTGCCTTCGTCGGCACTGAGCCCAATTTTCGACTTTAAATTGCGGAAATCCTGTATTAAATAAAACCCACCGGAATTACGCTCCATACATTTATTGATAATCAAAATCTTAACATCGTAGGGTATCTCGGAAAAATCGAACAATTTCTTTCCTCGGTAGGTGATGAGACGATAATGAAGACCGCTGTAAGAAGTCATGATGTAAAAATCGGGTACAAAGTTCCCCTTTTTTTGAATACCGGGAGAAATTTCGCCGCAATTCAGGACCGAATCGGGAGAACCGTCGACAAAGGATTCTTCGGATAAGATGATTAATTTACAATTGAGTTTATCTTCGAGAGTGCTAATTGCCCAGCTATCGGCCCAAAAACTGGATGTTTTGATGTATTCGCGAAAGGCGTCCAACGAATGAATGTCTTTCATGAATCCGAAATTGTACCGTAAATACGCGCTATTTTCGTAATTTTCCTTTTTAAGGTTCTCCCGTTTTTTTTTGGCTTTTTCGGCCTGTTGGAGGATCTCTTCGTGATCGCTTTTGGTTATTTTTTCAGAAGAATGAATGCGACGTTTGTATTCTTTCAACATGCGTGTAAGGTCGGCCATTTCCCGGTCATTTTCAACCATCCCGTCTTCGATATCTAAATAAATCGTACGATATTGTTGAAATATATCGTCGGTGACTTCGTCGGCTAAAAGCGCGCGCAGATTGTCAATTGTGGTCATTTTACCAATTTCCTGATATGCGTCACGGATGACCGCAAACAAACAGTCGCCTCCACCCTCGTTGTCTTGGATCCCATAATGGTTGTTTTTCATGAAAATTTCGATCCATTCCGTTTTCGAAGATTCTTCGAATTTTGACCGAATGTCTTCTGCCATGGCTTTGGTCTCCTCGACCAGTTGTTTGGGCATTTTGGTGGAGGGATCCTTACGAAACGGTGATGTGTCGGACGTTTTGGGGGGTTTAATTTTATCCATTTTAAAGGCGGGCAAGTTAAATATGTTGTCGGTGTCGTCTTTCTCCCCCTTGGTTTCGGCGTCTGAATCCGAGTTCTCGGTCGAGGTATCGGAACGTGTATCGTCGTCATCGTCATCGTCATCACCCGTCAATACAATCGCATCTTTGGAAGACAAATATCCCCTGGTCAAAAAAGAGAAAAAGAGGGGCGGCGATTCCAACTTGTCGGGATCGATCGTGTCGTCATCGCCGGCGATGGTCTTTTCATGTTCGGGTTCAATTTCCAAGACCCCAATCTTAGAAAGAACCACATTTTTGGCGACCAAATACACGGGATAATAAATGATGTGATGACTTTTTAAAAATGCCCCATTTTTTCTACCAAACGTGAGATAGAATTTAACAGATGCGGGTAGTTCATCGTCATCAAAGCTGATTTCCGTGGGATATTTATGTGGTTGAAAATTATGATCCTTCTTTTCAATGGCGGAATCTTCTGGGTAAACCAATTGCCTGTTTATTTGCGAATGAACCATAAGACTATATTATATAAGGTGTATATTTTACACCTTTGAACATTGTAAATAGAACAACTCTAGGTCGTTTTTCGTTTTCTAAACTTTTTTTTTCGTTTTCTAAACCTTTTTTTTCGTTTTTCGTGTGTTTTTTCGTTTTATAATGCTGTTCAATATCATACTTTCTGTACCATGAATGATCACAATATTTACAATAAAACGTTTGTTTTACTATTGTAGTCATAATATAATCAACCAAGATAACTTTATACGGTTGATTATACAAAAAATTTTCGTAATAAAGAATAGTTACGACAATATTTTTCTACAGCATAATAATAAATTACAAATTCTGTGTTGTTACCATAATGCTGTGAATACCAATTTTACGAAAATCTGGAAAGTGTAAAAACAAAAGTCTCCCGCCTTTTTTCAAAAATGGACATTTTAAAAATGTCCATTTTTAAAATTTTCAAAATACTTTTATACAGAATTTTTTCGCATCTCATCCAAGATTTCTTTGGGGTAACACATCTCCTCTAAAATTAAGACGGCCCCCTGTATTTTCGAAATGCCCTTTTTCATTAAATAGGTGTATTTCACCTTGCCCGTTTCGTTGTTCTCCACCACATCCATTTTGTAATTGACAATTTTTTTCAGCGCGGCCTTTTTCTCCAGCTTCTTTTCGAGTTTCTTACACAAGGACACGTAGTGGGTGGTGAGTATGAAATCGACGTTTTGAAATTTGGAAAGGTACAACAAGAAGGCGTAGGCGGACTTGGTGGCTTCGCTCGGATTCGTCCCCGAATAAAGCTCGTCGAAAATACAGAAATGTTTGGCGACCCTTTCTACAGAAGTATCGAGATACGGCTGATGGATAATGTCGATAATTTCCTTACAGCGGCGTGATTCGGCCTGGAAGAGGCTGTCTCTGCCCGAGGTATCGGGTATGTTCAAATAGGAATGAATATGCGTATATGGTGTAAGATCGCAAGAGGTATAAAATCCCACGCCAAATTGTTGGGTGAATATGACATTGATGGTGGTCGCCTTCAACATGGTGGTTTTACCGGAAGCGTTCGGCCCGGTAATAATCGCATTGTTACTGAGATCAAACGTATTTTTAACGTGTTCCTTGCCGACATGCGGGGGGTAATACTGTTTTTTGACATTGGTCGTAGAGGGGGTAGAATGAATATTGGCAGACGCAACGTGCCCGCGTACCAGGTTATCGTGAATGCCCCGCAAATTGTTAACATATCCTTCAAAACCCATGGAATACCGTATGCTTTCTTCATAGTGGGGATCGGAATGAAGTTCATAAAAACATTTCAACAGATAGCCAATCTCGGTGATTTTAAAGAACCCGGGTTCAAAGGGTCGTATGGGTAGCAGATCCGCATAAAATTTTTGGAGAACAAAGCAGTGTTTATGCGCAATATCGGTAAAATTCTTGTAACTCGGCAGGTTCTCCGTTATTTTCACGAAATTCTGAATGCTTTGAATGGAATACCCCAAATAATCGCGCAATTCGGTCAAGTGCGAATTGATGCGGTGAATGTTGCGGTAAAATCGGCAACACAGATTGATGTTTTGATAAATCTGTAGGAAATACAGCCCCACAGTAATGAGTATGTAGATGATTTTATCCCAACTGAGTGACTGTAGACTGGAGATGGTTTTCCCAATAAAGTGGTGGCGGGCAATATCCTTGAGAACCTGAAAATACATTTGAAAGGTGATGGGGACATTTTGTATTTTAAGGATGATAAACGGGAAAATGAGGAAAATGATGGGGATAATGAAGCTCATGATGGGCGCGGTCATATTGATAATTGACAGCGACTGGAGAAAATAGGGCGACTTATTCAAATATTTCACCATGTCCCACTCGATGTAGCAATATTTTTCCAGAAAATCGGGGTCTTTTTTGGTGTCGTTCCAGATTTCCATTATTTTCTCACATTTTTCTTGGGAGAAAACATATGGTTCCGGAGTAGCCATGCCTTCTAAATACTGGGGCATGTTGTGGAGAACCTGTTGACTGTTGGACAAGAATTCCGTATCGGTGGTGAAATGCTGATTCCAGTCAGTAATGAGATTTTTGGCGAAATCGTGTTGAGGTTGTAACATATAATCGTACATTCCTTTGTGTTCGGGAGAACCGGCGACCATTTCTAAATCCGTACTCACGAGTTCGGACAGGGGGCGTACCGTATCTTCTGGCAAGTACGTGATGGGCAATTTAAAGACCGAAAGTAGGGGTTCGTCGACGGACTTGTGATCCGTAACATTGTCTTCCCAGCCCATCATTTTACCCAAACCCAGATCATACTTTTCATCATACAAATGAATGGTTTGTTTCCAAGAATCCATGGTTGTGAGATAAATATAGATATGTACTTATCCAACATTATTGTAATAATCTACAAACGCAACGATATAAAAATATACTTAGTTATAATAGAAGAGACATGACAGTATCACCGCAAAAGTATAACCTGGCGCAAATACTCACAATACGTCAGGAAATACTAAATTGTTACGCAGATTTTTTAGAGGAAGATACGCAGCAAAGGATTGGCGATTTAGATAAAATAATCCAACAATTTGCGCAGACGCAAGAAACGGGCGAAAAGCCGGTGCGCAAGAATACGGAAAAACCCCTGGTACACGATCGCCGTACACACGGAAAAATTTCGTCGGAAAAGAGGCGTTCACAGGATGAAAATGACAACTGGAATGCGGGAAAATCGTTCAAAGCGACCCCGAAGTTGGTAAGGTCCGATGCGGACAAAACGATTACGGAGGTCCGTATGGCACTGAACAAATTGACAACAAAAAATTATGAGACGCAATGTTCAATGATTGTGGAGCTAATACAAGAGATTGTCGAGTCAATCGTGGATGGTAACGGCGATCAAATCAAGAAAATAGCCAAAATGATTTTTGATATTGCGAGTTCCAACAAGATTCTGTCGGAAATATACGCGGAACTTTACAAAAAATTGATCGGCGAATTCGGGCAATTTCAGGCGAACATTGAGGATTTGTTGGAAAATTACCGTTCGTCCTTGCACGAGATCCATTACACGGACCCGAACCAGGACTACGATGGATACTGTAAATATACCAAGACCAACGATACACGAAAGGCGATGACGCTGTTTATTGTGAATTTGATGAGAAAGGGTATTTTGAGCGAGAATGCGATTTTGGAGACGATTATTTATCTGGAAAAGGCGATATTGAAATATGCCGGTGAATCGGGCAAGACGAATGAAGTGGAGGAGATAACCGAGAATTTGTTTATTTTGATTTCGCAGAGTGTGTCTTTATTGAAGGACCGCGAAGACTGGATCGAGAAAATTATACCGGCGATACATCATCTTTCCAAGTTGAAAAAAACGGAAGGAGCGACTTATCCTAGTATGACAAACCGCGCGACATTTAAATACATGGACATATTGGATACGCTGAATTAGCTGGTGGGGATCAATGCTATGTCTCCGATTACGGGTAGGGAAGCTTTGGCGTCATGGGGTTGTAAAAACGAAAAAGTACCTAAAACCAGCGATAACAATAACGCCAATATGAGAAAAATCGCGGAACCCATTTTGTTGGTAAACTGAAGTGCGGCCATGATACTATACAGTAAAGAAATATATTATTTTACAAATCAATTTAAAAAGGTGCCCAATAAATAGGGTATACAGGTTATACCGTATAAATCTTTTTCTCTCAATTCCATCAAACATGTCTGATTCTGCCGTTACCGATTCCCGTCTGCTTGGTCGTGTCAAGTGGTTTAATAACAAATCCGGTTTTGGATTTATTACCGTTTGCGAGGGTGACCATAAGGACAAGGACATTTTTGTGCATTTTTCTTCAATTCGCGGCGAGTCTCAGCAATACAAGTATTTGGTCCAGGGAGAGTATGTGGAGTTCAAGTTGATCAAGTCGGAGAGTGAGAACCACGAGTACCATGCGTCGGATGTGTCGGGTATCAAGGAGGGTATTTTGATGTGTGACACGCACCGTATGAACAACTCCTTTCCTTCTAGATCGCAGCATCAGCAGAGCGGCGGGCGTTCTTACAGCAATTACCGCGATGATTCGGGTGATTATCAGCCGCGTCCTTCTCATCGTAGCGCATCGTCAGACGCCGATGGTTATTCGGAGGTGAAGCGTCGTAAGCGTCCGACTGCCCCGACGGCGCCGTCTTCTTGTTAGACATACCACACTAACACCCTTCAAGGGTGAAAAAATACATCTATTCATAATATAGATGTATTTTGTTACAAGGTCGGATTTTATAGGATTATTTTCGGGGTACCCAAAAATGTCGTGGTCGGATTTTTTAAGCAATTATCGTGTGGAATCCGGCCGTACCCTGATACCGTTGAAAAAATATGCGAAAACGCACGAAATACCTGTAGAAGATTTGCGGGTGTTGTTTAACCACATTGAGAACCGCGAAGAATATTTGGGACGATTTTACGACACATCACTGAAACCGCTTTTACCACTTTCTATACGAGAGAGTCCCATGCTTATGGGCAATATCAACAACAATGCCGAGGTGAAATACAAAAATGTGATACGAAACATGTATTACAAAGACATTTTGAAAAACACCAAATCGGGGATAGACAACGTCAAATCATTTTTAACGGTTTTAGATGATTTATACAACCACCGTGTCATTGATTACAAGATATTGACTCCCAGTGCGCGTTTTTATGCGAAAAATGGGCGAATAGGGAGCGTGTTTTCTTCCTTTTATTTTCGCGCATCCATATTGAACCCTTACGTGATTTATTCGCTGAATCACCGGCTGTTGAAAGGAACCCGGATATTCACACCCACATTGGGTTGGTCCTCGTATTGCTACGGGTTCATGGAGTGCCCCCATGTTATCGAATATGTAGGTAACGACATCATACCGAGTGTATGTAAAAAAACCGAAAAATTTGCGCGGACCTTTTATCCAGAAAAGGCTAGCACAATATGGTGTGAACCCTCGGAGAATTTGTTAACTCATCCCGCCTTTATGCGGAAATATAAGAATTATTTCGACGTGGTGTTTTTCAGTCCGCCCTATTATCGTCTGGAATTGTACCCGGGAAAAAAACAGAGCACCGAGCGCTACCAGACATACGAAGAATGGCTACAGGGATATTGGGAGAAAACGATCCAAATGTGTTGGCACGTACTCGAGCCGGGTGGGCGACTGTGTTATATTATTTCCAATTACCAAGAATCCGAACGTCCGAACATAAATCTGGTACAGGACATGGTAGAAATCACAAAAAAACACGGATTTGCGAAGAAGGGTGCCATACGACCCATGTGGAACAAGACCGTGGCAGTCAACGTGGATACCGGGGATAATCACGAGAACATTTGTCTTTTTGTGAAAAAATCATCCAAATAGTGTGGACAAATAGTCGTAGTCGGGAACAGCAGAATAGTCCAAATGATAACAATGATTCATAAACGCATGGAGAAAGTTGTCCGAGCCCTCCTTGCCCCCCCCGCGGGTAAGTATAGAAATATTTTCCCACGATTTCATTTGGGTAACGCGAATAGCGTAAGACTTTTGCGAGACGTCACTATGCGGGGAGGACCATGGCAAGAATTTCCGATTCAACATGTAGAAGAATAAATATCCGAGAGAAATCAAATCGTCGCGCCGGCTCGGTAATTGCCCCACATGGTTGTAATAACTGACAAATTTAGGTGTACCGGTGATTGTGTCCTGCTTTTTATTAGGAACGTGTTCTCCGTCGTCTCCGACATAAAAGGTGGCCAGGCCATAGTCGATCAGATGGATTTTGTCCCCCTTTAACATGAAATTTTGTGGTTTTATGTCGCGATGAATGACGAAGAGTCCATGTATGATCTTTAAAATTTGAAGACATTGCCGCATCTGATGGTGCGAAAGAGTGTCCAACTGATCCAAATTGCGTTCGTAATAACACATGACCATGTGAATAAACCCGGATTGTTTTCCGTACCAGTGGACATCCGGAAGTTGCCGGAATCGGTGTCGGAATAAATAACTCATGATACGCACTTCGTGTTTGATGGAAGAATATTCTGCGTCGGCTTTTTCCATTTTAATGGCGACAAGTTGGTCATCGGTAATATCCACCGCTTGATAAACCGAGCCAAATTTACCGTTGCCCAGCCATTTTTTTACGAGATAAATATCGCGAATGACGGCCACATCTTCGTTCAAAACAATGTCTTGAGCATCTATTTCTTCCGAAGAACGGCGTGTTTCCATGTAAACCACTATAATAAGAACACTTTATTACAAATCGCAAAAGATATAATAATATTTTCGTATACTAGGATAACTTGACGGTGTTTCCCCTCGAGATGGATACATCCATCCGCGTTGGTGAACTGTTTGAAATGGCACGCAAAGAATTGGCCGAGACCCCTACCTTGGACATTGATGCGCTATTGGCGTCCACGGAGAAAATAGATTATTTGGAAAACAAAACGCTCGGTGATATTGCCGAGGAAAAACGCGAAGCCATTGAAGCGCTGGAGTTACCGGACGAATTGGTTGAAACTTATTCGCTTAAACTGGAGAGGTACCGATATGTAAAAAAAGTCTGCGATATTTATCGTGGTAAATATGCGCGCTGGATAAAGAAAAATGTAGACAACGACCCCAATTATTACCCGAAATTGTCGTTTGGCGGGGTGGTATGTGACATTAAATTCACGGACGAGGGTACCAGTATACTGTGTAATAGCTGCGGTAAATACTATTTTTCCCTGAAATTTGACAATTTTGCGTTTTTTCAAAAATTATCGGACGAAGAATGGAACCTGGTAACGATATATACATACTGTAACAAAAATTGAAGTGGTATTACCAAAATAACAATAACAGGCATCCGCTTACCATGTCGTCTTACAAATACGTCAATCTGTGCGTTCGTAATGTCCCGCGTACAATTGGACTACACGAATTGTCCCGGGAGTTGGAGTTGTACGGGGAGATGAATTTGAAAATCGGCTCCTTCATAACCCAGCCTTGTCCGCGTAAATACAACCCCTACATGTCACCCAGAGAAAATATACATCAACCTGTCGTAGACGATGAGTATTATAATGTAATTCTGTACGGGTTTCGCGTGCGCATTGACCTGATTTCGAATGTGGGACGCATGTTCTACTTTATTATGAAAAGTGGTAAAAATCGCCGACACTCGTGGTATGGATCGGACGGAGAGATTGTAACGGTTGATATTTCGGAAGACAAACGTCCGATTCCCTCTGCGCTGGTTCACCAGTTGTTATGGAGATAAGCGCAAAGTTCCAAAGGATTACACGATTTATACAGACAAAAAAACAACCCAAATGGTTGTTTTTTTGTTTTCAGAACATTATATTTTTGTTTTTTTCGAATAGTTTTTTACACACCGGTAGATCCAAACCCTCCTGCTCCACGTGCGGTGGTGGAGAGTTCCGATTCGGTTACCACGACCACATAAATTGGGCAAAGGGTCGGATGACATACCTGGAAAAGCCGAGTATTCGACTTCAACTGGTATTCCAACTCGTGCGGAGCGGGTAAGAATTTCACCGCCGCCAACAGATTACCTCGGTATCCGGAATCAATGATTCCCATGTGGTTAGACATGATAAGAGGAGTTTTAGAAATACTCGAACGAGGAGCCAAGAAGAATGCGGCGGGTTCAAACGTCTTGACCGCGGAATCGTAGTAAAGCATCTCCGTTTTGATGCCGTGATCAATAAACGTGGACCGTAATTCCGGGGTGAAAACATGCTCATTCAAGACGAAGAGGTCAAACCCCGAATTGGGAAATCCCGCACTAGCCATTTCCGCATTGTGTTTCTCAATATGATCATGATACTGGCGTTTATAAAAATCGGAAACGGAGGTGTCATCAAACGCAATCTTCAATACCGCAAACCGCCCCATAGGCATTTTAGAGACAATTTTATCCATGTTTACGAAAGACGACATGTTTGATATTTATGTAGTACGAATATCTCAAATCAATTTTTACAAGGTCCGCTTGAACTCTTTCCACGAAATGGGCTTGGGATCCACATATACGGGCGGTTCCACAATATGTTCCTTGTCCAAATTGTCCCCCCGGCGCACGGCCGAATCAATATACATTTTCTTCAACAGTTTGCCAAAGACGACGGAACCTTCGTGTTGATCCACGGCACCGTCTTCAATCGCACGAAGAACCTCCAAAACGTTCCACATGATATCCATGTTTAGTTCGTCCTTACAGATTTTGTTGAAAATGTCGGTATAATTGGAAAACAGAAATACACACTCGTTGCGACAATGGTTTAAAAACCCCTCGGGATCCTTCAATTTCATGTCATTGAATGCGGGATCTTTACGAAGATTCTGTAATAGAGTAATGTCGCGACGAATAAGAACACTGTGTTTCAATTTCCGAATATTTTCGGTGTTGTCTTCACACTCTGTCTCGTTGATCATACGTTTCAGGTTCAACCGCTCATCTTGATTGATGGAGAAATTGCTCATGATACCAAAATATACAGTAAATCATACGCAATATTTTATGTTGTTTTATGGTATATACAATTGTTATACCCGAATAATAAATGGCCGATACTAAACCAATCATTCCGATAAAATCATCGGCAATTTATTATATTCAACCTAGCGCGAATGTGCCAAACATTCTTGCTATTATTATCATCATTGCCGGATTTGCGTTTTTAATATTTAAAGTTACCTACACATTGATAACATGGGAAGCAAGTAAATGTAAAGGAGCAAATTTTATGTTATCGCCATTTTTGGGTAGTAATTCCGCCGACACCTTTAACAAATGTGTACAAAGCGCATATAATAGTGTCAGCTCAGACACTGAAAGTGTGACGTATAAAAAAATAGTTGATTTGGAGAAAAATGTTGGCAAATTGGTCGGCATCGGTGAAGGACTACAGAAAAAGAGCGTTGATATTACGGGAACCCCTCCTACCTCGGGTGCTACTGCTCAACTTACTGCTCAACTGACAGGTACAATAACAAATATACAAGGTGCGATATCCAAGATTTTAGGATCCGTAGTATTGAGTTCATACCTCACCAACGGCGTGTTACAATCCTCCAATACCCTGGAAAATGGCGATTTAACCAAACTCCTCAAACAATACAACAACGCCGGAAAAAACATCAACAGTCAGGCTATGAGCGCGAATGCTGTAGCGGCCATGGTATAACACAATGAGAACGAGTAAGGTATTTGCGTGGTCAAATGATGTAAAACTTGATAAGTATAATATGTATATAGGTCGATTATTATTGATGGAGGAGGCAAACACCTTTATACCCATTTCTTACAATACCCGCAATTCAAGTAGCATGATGATGTTTATCGTGGTAATAATAGGTTTCATTGTATTTTGTGTGATAATTATGAACCTGACCAGACAAAAATTATTTCCCACCCCGCCGGCAGATCATTTGGATTACACGAATATTATGAACAATTCTCTAGAGAGCGCCTTAAATGTAGCGGTAGGAAACATGGTGGATGCGTCTTACAATAAGTTATATGAAAAGAATCTGACCGCGGTGAATACATATAAGCAAGATCACGCATCAGAAATTATGAATATACTGTCGCGTGAAAACGCAATACAGGAAATCAACACAAACAAGTTCGATTTCTTGAATAATACATTAATTTCTATGAACACTATTGTTGGTAGATTACAGAAATTACAAAATAGTAATATAAAAACACTGGAAACCTATTACAAGACGTACCAAAGCAAATTCCAAAACTTTGTGAATAGTTTGTTATCGTCGTTAACGAATATCAATGCCCAAATAACGATACTCAAGACTGACGATAAATATAAACCGTTAATCAATCCTCTGAGTAAAATATTTACATCAATACGAAACAGTTTAGTGGCAAATACGTCGACCATTCAAAAAATTTATACAGCGTTCGATTCCAGTACATTGCCGGAATTAAATAAGCCCACAAGTGCGGTGCCTAGCGTAACAAATACGGCGCCGGATATTTTGAGAAATTCGGGATACTAGGTGTAATTATCTGGGAATACACAATATCTAGGGCAAAAATCTTATGAATATGTATATTCATAAAATGAAAATGAATTTCACCTATATTTTTTTGGCATTTATTTTGATTTTTTTAATCGCGGTTTCCATGTCGCGGTCGTGCGTTAATTTTGTTCCGTACCAATATAATGTGGGTAGCCCTTATGAGGGCATGACGTCGGATGGTATGACGCCGACGGCA
>Ga0209188_1001701_pt1 | contig 17151 bp, 15 predicted proteins | sample C_130625_EF_Meta_FD_187307 | JGI IMG/M metagenome (GOLD analysis project Ga0209188, IMG submission 187307) | Freshwater microbial communities from Lake Croche, Canada to study carbon cycling - C_130625_EF_MetaG (SPAdes) (version 2) | ecosystem: Environmental > Aquatic > Freshwater > Lake...
TCTGCGTCTTTCACCTCGACGTCCATGATCGCGTCCTGGCGCTGGAGGCGGTGAATGCCCCGGCGGATTTCATGGCCGGCCGCCAGCTTGTCGCCAAGGGCGCGCGGATCGCGCCCGGCGCGCTGGAGGATTCCGGCATCGACCTGAAAAGCCTGACCGGCTGAGCATTGCACGAGGACCCGCCATGCCCCTGATCACCTACATCGAACACAACGGCCGCGAACATAAGGTTGAAGTCCCGCTGGGCCATTCGGTCATGCAGGGCGCGGTCGATAACGCCATCCCCGGGATCGACGCCGATTGCGGCGGCGAATGCGCCTGCGCCACCTGCCATGTCTTCGTCGATCCGGCCTGGCTGGGGCGCACCGGCACACCGGATGCGCAGGAGAAAAGCATGGTCAGCTTCGCCTCGACCGCCCAGGCCAACTCCCGCCTCGCCTGCCAGATCCAGGTGACTGCGGCCCTCGACGGGCTGGTGGTGCGGATGCCAGAGGCGCAGCACTAACGAGAGGGGAGCGCCATGCTCGGGGCCACCGACCATCCCGCCTGGACCACGCCGCTCGCGGCGCTCGATCCCAGCCACCCCGGCCTGTTTCAGGCCGATGAGATGTGGCCCTATTTCGCCCGGCTGCGCCGCGACGCGCCGGTGCATTTCGCGGAAAGCCCCTTCTTTGGCCCCTATTGGTCGGTGACCACCTGGAAGGACATCGTCCAGGTGGAACTGAACCCCCAGGCCTTCTCCTCCGATAGCGGCTTTGGCGGCATCAGCATCCGCGACCGGCCGAAGGGCCTTGAGCTGCCGATGTTCATCGCCATGGACCCGCCGAAGCATGATGAGCAGCGCAAGGTGGTGCAGCCCATCGTGGCACCGGGCAACCTTGCCCGCCTGCAGGACCTGATCCGCGCGAGGGTCTGCCACATCCTGGACGGGCTGCCGCGCGGGGAGACCTTCAACTGGGTCGAGCATGTCTCGATCGAGCTGACGGTGCAGATGCTGGCGACGTTGTTCGACTTCCCCTTCGAGGATCGCCGCAAGCTGAGCTACTGGTCCGACAGCGCGACCAGCCTGCCCCAGGCCGGCGGGCTTGTGGACAGCGAGGCGACGCGCGAGGCGATCTTCGCCGAGTGCCTGGGCTATTTCACCGGGCTGTGGAACCAGCGGGTGAACGCGCCGCCGCAGCCGGACCTGATCTCCATGCTCGCGCATGGGGAGGCAACGCGAAACATGTCGCCGCGTGAATTCCTCGGCAACCTGATCCTGCTGATCGTCGGCGGCAACGACACCACCCGCAATTCCATTAGCGGTGGGGTCCTGTTCCTGCATCAGAACCCGGCCGAATTCGCCAAGCTGAAGGCCGACCCTTCGCTGTTGGACAGCGCGGTGCCGGAAATCATCCGCTACCAGACGCCGCTGGCGCATATGCGGCGCACCGCGCTGGTGGATACCGAGCTGCATGGCCAGCGCATCCGCGCCGGCGACAAGGTGGTGATGTGGTACATCTCCGGCAATCGTGACGAGACCGCGATCGAGGCGCCGGATCGCTTCCTGGTGGACCGCAAGCGGGCGCGCCAGCACCTCTCCTTCGGCTTCGGCATCCATCGCTGCGTCGGCAACCGGCTGGCGGAGTTGCAGCTGCGCATCCTGTGGGAGGAGATCCTGCGCCGCTTCCCCCGCATCGAGGTGGTGGGGGAGCCGAAGCGCGTCTTCTCCTCCTTCGTCCATGGCTATACCGACCTGCCGGTGAGGATTCCCGCATGAGCATCGCCGTCTACGGCATCGGCGCGCCGCTGCGGCGGGTGGAGGATGGCCGCTTCCTGCGTGGCGCCGGGCGGTTCGTGGATGACCTCGCCCCGGCCGATGCCGCCTGGCTGCACGTCCTGCGCTCCCCGCACGCCGCGGCGCGCATCCGGGGCATCGACGCGACCGCGGCGCGGGCCATGCCGGGGGTGCTGGCGGTGCTGACGGCGGCCGATCTCGACGTGCCGGGGCTGCTGCGTTGCGTGACGCCGCGTCAGCGCCGCGGTGGCGGGCCGCTGGTGCAGCCGCCCTGGCGGGTGCTGCCGGCCGATGCCGTGCGCCATGTTGGCGATGCCGTGGCCGCGGTCATCGCGGAAACGCCTGCCCAAGCGCAAGATGCCGCAGAGCAGATCATCGTCGATTACGCTCCCCTGCCGGCGGTGACGGATGTGGTGGCGGCCGCCGCCGGCGGCCCGGCGGTCTGGCCAGCGGAAGCGCCGGACAATGAATGCTTCCATTTCCGCCTGGGCGATGCAGCGGCGGTGGCCGCCGGCTTCGCCCGCGCCGCGCATGTCACGCGGCTCGAGACCCGTATCTCCCGGCTTTCCGCCAATCCGATGGAGCCGCGCAACTGCTTTGCCAGCTACGATATGGCGGCGGAGCGCTATACGCTGACCGTCGGCACCCAGCTGCCGCATGTGATGCGCAATGAGCTGGCCGAATTCGCGCTCGGCATCCCGTCCAATCGGCTGCGGCTGATCAGCCCCGATGTCGGCGGCGGCTTCGGGATGAAGGAAAGCCCCTTCCCCGAACATGTGCTCTGCCTGATCGCCGCGCGGCGCCTCTCCCGCACCGTGCGCTGGAGTGCGACGCGCACCGAAAGCTTCCTGTCGGACAGCCATGCCCGGGACGTGGTCTCCAGCGCCGAATTGGCGCTCTCGGCCAGCGGCGAGTTCCTGGCGATGCGGGTGACGACGGTGGCCAATCTGGGCGCTTATCTCGCCTGGCAGGGGCCGGTCTCCTCCACCAACAATGTGGGCGGCCTGGCTGGCGTCTACCGCACGCCGGCGATCTGCACCGAGGTGACGGGGTATTTCACCCATACCCAGCCGACCGCCCCCTATCGCGGCGCCGGACGGCCGGAGGCGATCTATCTGATGGAGCGGCTGATCGACCTCGCCGCCGAGGAGATGGGGATCGACCGCGTTCTGCTGCGCCGGATGAACCTGATCGCGCCCGCGCAGATGCCGTTCCGCACCGGGCTCGACTACACTTATGATTGCGGCGAGTTCGAGCGGAACCAGGACCAGGCGCTGGCCGCCGCCGACTGGGCGGGGTTCGCGGCGCGGCGCGCGGCGTCCCAGGCGCGCGGCAAGCTGCGCGGCATCGGCATCGCCAATGCCATCGAGATCGCCGGCGGCCCGCATCGCCGCCCGCTGGAGGAAGGGGCGGAGATACGCTTCGATTCGGGCGGCAGCGCGACGCTGCTGGTCGGCAGCCATAATCACGGCCAGGGGCATGAGACGGTGTTCCGCCAGATCGCCGCCAGCCAGCTGGGCCTGCCGCCGGACCGCGTGCAGATCCGTTTCGGCGATACCGACATCGTCGCGCATGGCCGCGGCACCATTGGCTCACGCTCCATGGTGGCTGCCGGTGGCGCGCTGGTCGGCGCGGCGCAGAAGGTGATCGCCCGCGGGCGAGAGATCGCGGCGCATCTGCTGGAAGCAGCACCTGGGGATATCGAATTCGCCGACGGCGTCTTTCGCGTGGCGGGCACCGATCGCGGCATCGGGATCGAGGCGCTGGCGCGGGCCAGCTACGCCCCCGGCGCGCTGCCCGATGGCGCCGAGCTCGGTCTCGGGGCCGCGCTTGTCACCCGCCCGCAAGACGGCACCTTCCCCAATGGCTGCCATGTCGCGGAAGTGGAGATCGACCCCGAGACGGGGGCCACGGAACTGCTCGGCTACGTCGTCGTCGATGATGTCGGCACGGTGATCAACCCGCTGCTGCTGAAGGGGCAGCTGCATGGCGGTATCGTGCAGGGCTTCGGCCAGGTGTTTGGGGAATCGATCATCTATCGCGACGGGCAACCGCTGACCGCGAGCTTCATGGACTACGCCATGCCCCGTGCCGATGAGCTCTGCGACTTCCTGGTGAAAAGTAATCCGGTGCCGACCGCGACCAACCCGCTCGGCGTCAAGGGTGCGGGGGAGGCGGGGACAGTCGGCGCCGTGGTCGTGCTGATCAACGCCGTGGTCGATGCGCTGCGCCCGCTTGGCGTGCGGCACATCGAGATGCCCGCCAGCCCGGAACGGGTCTGGGCGGCAATCCACGCCGCGCCGCAACAGATTGCGAGAGTTTAAGCCGGCTCACACCTCCCGCACAGATGAGGTGCGCGACGCTGCGACCGCGCGCCTGTCGCCCTTCGGGGCTTCGACGGGCGGCGTAGCGGCGAAGGCCATTTCCCGGCAGGCCGACGCCAGACTGGCGCCCTCGCGGTTGCCGTGGGCCGGCTGGAGCGATCCAGCCGGCCTATTTTTTTGCTCGCGCCGGCTGCTGCGCCTCCAGCAGCGCCAGCAGGCCTTCCAGCAGCTGGGTCGGCGTCGGCGGGCAGCCGGGGATCATCAGGTCGATCGGCAGCGCGTCGCCGACGCCGCCTTCGATCGCATAGCTGCCCTTGAACACCCCGCCATCCACCGCGCAATCCCCGGCCGCGACCACCCAGCAGGGCTCCGGCGTGCAGGCGCGGGTGCGCAGCAAGGCCGCACGCATGTTGCGCGTCACCGGCCCGGTCACCAGCAGCACATCGGCATGGCGGGGAGAGGCGACGAAGCGCAGCCCGAAGCGCTCCAGATCGTAGATCACGTTGTTCAGGGCGTTGATTTCCAGCTCACAGCCATTGCAGCTGCCGGCATCCACTTGGCGGATGGCCAGGCTGCGTCCCAGCCGCCGCTGCGACGCCTGCTCCAGCCGCTCGGCCAGCGCGGCGGCGATCTCGGGCGGCGGGCTCGGCGCCGGATCGGTCAGCGGCCGGCTGAACAACCCGCGCGCCAGGCGCGGCCAGAGCAGCTTTTGCAAGGGACTGCCGCTCATAGATCCACCCCGCTGTAGGAACAGTTGAAGCTTTTGTTGCAGAGCGGGAAGTCGGCGACGATGTTGCCCTCGATGGCCGCTTCCAGCAGCGGCCATTGCAGCCAGGACGGATCACGCGGGAAGACCGCGCGCACCAGCCCGCCATCATCCAGCGCCACCCAATGCAGGCATTCGCCGCGGAAGGATTCCGTCACCCCCACCCCCTCGCCGCCGCGCTGCGGCAGCGGCGCCAGGATCTCGCCCGCCGGCAGGTCAGCGAGCAACGCCTCGATCAAGCGGAGCGATTCCTCCAGCTCGGCGATTCTGATCCGCACCCGCGCATCGACGTCGCCGGCGGCCAGCACCGGCACGCGCGGCGCGGCATAGGGGGCATAGCTGGGCGTGGCCCGTGCATCGAAGCGCCGGCCGGAGGCGCGCCCTACAGGCCCGCCCGCGGCGAAGCGGGCGACCAGCGAGGGCGCGACGATCCCGGTACCGACCACCCGATCCTGCAGGCTCGCATGGCCTTCATAGATCGCCCGCAAGGCGGGCACATCCTCGGCGACCTTCCCAAGTGCGGCGCGGATTGCGGCGATGCCGGCCGGCGTCAGGTCGTCCGTCACGCCGCCCGGGGCCACGCGGTCCATCATCAGCCGGTGCCCGAAGGCCTCGCGCGCTGCGCGCAGCACGCCCTCTCGCAGCACGCCGCAGCGGGCATGGGGATAGGCGAAGGCGGCGTCGTTGCAGACGAAGCCCCAGTCGTTCAGGTGGTTATGGACGCGCTCCAGCTCCGCCATCACCGCGCGCAGCGCCAGGGCGCGCGGCGGCGGCGTGAAGCCCAGCGCCGCCTCCACGGCCATCGCGAAGGCCCAGCCATGCGCCACAGTGGCATCGCCCGAAAGGCGTCCGGCGAAGCGCGCCGCCACGCGCGCCGGCTTGCCGAGCATGAGCGAGAGCGTGCCCTTGTGCAGATAGCCCAGCCGCACCTCCAGCCGCGCCACCGTCTCCCCCTGGACATGGAAGCGGAAATGCCCGGGCTCGATGATGCCCGCATGCACCGGGCCGACCGGAATCTGATGCACGCCCTCGCCCTCGACCGCCAGGAATTCGGGCTGTGGCGGCGGGTAGGGCACCGGCGCGGGGCGCGCGGCCAAGGGTGGCGCCGCGGGCCAGCGGCCATGGTCCAGCCAGGGGCGGGCATCGATCCCGTCGGTGGCGGTCAGCCCCCAAAGGTCGCGGATCATCCGCTCGAACCGCACCGCCCCGGGCCGGGCGGGGGAGAGCGCCGGGTAACGCCCCTCCGCCGCCGGGCAGGAGGCCAGCACCAGCCGGCCGGCGGTCCAGAAGGCCGCATGCACCATCCCCGGCTCGGCCCAGAGGGAGAGCAGGTCGGTCGCCTCCTCCACCGCCAGCGCCGCCGTCAGCGCCTGCCAGGCCGGGCGGGTCAGCAGGAAGCGCGGATGCGGGCGGCAGTCCTGTGGCGCGCCGGCCTCGATGATCGCCAGCGGAGTCATCCGGGAATCCTTGCCGCCGCGTCGAACAGCGCCCGCAGCGGCCCGGGCAGCCCAAGGCCGAGCAGCAGGCAGAGCCCGAGATGCACCCAGAGCGGGCCAAGCGTGGTCAGCCCCGGGCCCGGCGGCCGCGCATCCGGCGTCGGCGCGCCCAGGCAAAGCCGTTGCAGCACGCCGATCTTGGCGATGGCCGCCACCACCAGCCCCACCAGTAGCGGTGCCAGCAGCCAGGGCAGGCGGGCGGCCGCTTCCATCACCAGCAGGAACTCGCTGGCAAACAGCAGAAAGGGCGGCAGCCCCGCCACGGCGGCGATGGCGATGGCCAACCCCCAGCCGAGCGCCGGATCGCTGGCGATCAACCCGCCGATCGCCGCGATCTGCTGCGAGCCCTTGCGCTGCGCTGCATGGCCCACGGCGAAGAAGACCGCCGATTTCGACAACGAATGGCCGATCATGTGCAGCAGCCCCGCGAGGTTGCCGGCCAGCCCGCCCAGACCGAAGGCGGTCGCCGCCAGCCCGATATGGCCGATGCTGCTCCAGGCGAAGAAGCGCCGCGCATCCCGCCGCCGCCACAGCGAAAAGGCCGCCAGCAGCACCGAGGCAAGGCCGAAGCCCAGCAGCAGATGGCCCGGCGCGATGGTGCCCGGATTGCTGCCGACGATCGCCTTGGCCCGCAGCACCGCGTGCAGCGCCGCGTTCAGCAGCAGCCCGGACAGCACGGCGGTGATGGCGACCGGCCCCTCGGCCTCGGCATCCGGCAGCCAGGCATGCAGCGGCACGAGCCCGGCCTTGGTGCCGTAGCCGACCAGCAGGAAGACGAAGGCGAGGTTGAGCAGCCCGGGATCGCAGCGGGCGGCGAGGCCGCGCAGCACCACCCAGGACAGGCCGTGATCGCCATGCCCGACGAAGGGTTGCGCGGCGAGGTAGAGGATGATGGTGCCGAACAGCGCCAGGGCGATGCCGACGCCGCAGAGCAGAAAGAGCTTCCACGCCGCCTCCAGCGCCGCCGGGGTGCCGTGCAGCGCCACCATGGTCACGCTGGCCAGGGTCGCGATCTCAATCGCCACCCACATCACGCCGAGGTTATCGGCCAGCAGCGCCAGCGCCTGGGCCCCGAGGAAGATTTGGAAAGCGGCATGATAGCCGCGCAGCCGCAGCGTATCGAAGCCTTCCGCCCTGACATGGCCAGCCGAGAAGATCGACGTGGTCAGGCCGATGACGCCGCCCAGGATGACCAGCGGCAGGTTCAGCGCATCGATGCGGGTCCAGCCCTGCTCCCCGCCCGGGACCGCGACCAGGCCGAGCGTGCAGAGGCAGCCCAGCGCCGAGATTGCCACATTGGCCCGCACGGCCAGCCTCTCCTGCGGGATGGCCGCCAGGATGGCGGCGCCCAGCCAGGGCAGGAACACCGTGATCCAGGGCAGCGGCATCATTCGGCCTCGCCCCGATGCCGTTCGACCAGGCCGGTATCGGTGCTGGCGAATTCGCCGCGGATCATCAGCAGGAAGACCGCGCCAACCACCAGCACCACCAGCACCAGCGCGGCGGTCGACAGCTCCACCACCAGCGGCATGCCGGCGACACCGACCGCGGCCAGGATCAGCCCGTTCTCCAGGCTCATCAGCCCAACCACCTGCAGGATGGCGTTGCGCCGGGTGATCATCATCAGCATGCCGAGGAGGACGACCGACAGCGCCAGCGCCAGATCTTCCCGCGCCACCGCCTGGGCGCCGCCGGTCACCGGCAGCACCACGAGGATCGCCAGCGCCACCAGCGCGATGCCGGCCAGCATGCTGGCCCCGATGCCCAGCGCGGTCTCCACCGTCCGGTCCAGGTCGAAGCGCCGGACCAGCAGCCGCAGCGCCAGCGGGATCAGCACCGCCTTGGCCAGCAGCGCGATCAGCGCGGTCAGGAACAGCTGCGGCGCGCCCTGCACATACCCCTGCCAGGCGGCGGCGGCGGCCAGCACCCCGCCCTGGAGGGCCAGCGCCGTAATCACCGCCGCGACCCGGCGCTGATAGAGCAGCATGCAGGAGAGCAGCAGCATGGCGCCCCCCAGCACATGCGCGACGTCGTAGGGAAGCTGGCCGAAGCTCATGACAGCCCCGTCGAGACAAAGAGCAGCGCGGCGGCGAGCAGCGCCAGCAGCAGCGCGGCGCCGAGGAATTCCGGCACCCGGAAGACCCGCATCTTGGCGATGGCGGATTCGAACACCGCCAGCGCCAGGGCGAGCCCCGCCATCTTCACCACCCAGGCCAGCAGGCCGAGCGCCCAGGCAAGCGGCCCGGCGCCCGCCGGAGCGATGCCGAAGGGCAGGAAGATCGCCACGATCAGCGCCAGCCAGAGCGTCAGGCGCAGCGCCGCCTGCGCTTCCCACAGCGCCAGGTGGCGGCCGCTCGATTCCAGCAGCATCGCCTCATGCACCATGGTCAGTTCCAGATGCGTCGCGGGATTATCGACCGGGATGCGGGCGTTTTCGGCCACCGCGACCGCCAGCATGGCGGCTGCCGCCAGCGCCAGGGAGATCCGCAGGCCGAAGCCGCCATCGCGCAGCGCGGCCGCGATCTGATCAAGGTTGCTGCTGCCGGCCAGCATGACAAAGCTCAGCGCCGCGACCAGCAAAGCGGGTTCGGCGAAGCTCGCGAAGCTCATCTCCCGCGCCGCGCCGAGGCCGCCGAAGGCGGTGCCGACATCCAGGCCCGTCAGCGCAAGGGCCATGCGCGCCAGCGCCAGCAGCCCGGCCACCAGCAGCAGGTCGGCCAGGGGCGCGAGCGCCATGCCGAGCGCGAAGCTGGGCACCAGGGCGAGCGCCGTGAGGCAGGCGGCGAAGCCCAGATAGGGCGCGACCTCAGAGACGGCGGAGGCGTTCTCGGCCAGCACCGGGCGCTTGCGCAGCAGCTTGTCCAGATCGCGCCAGGGCTGCAGCGGCGAGGCGCCGCGCCGACCCAGCATGCGCGCCTTCAGCCAGCGGATACCGCCCACCAGCAGCGGCGCGGCGAGGACCACCAGCGCGACATGCAGCAGCTGCGTCAGGATCGCCGCCAGCGCCTGCATCATCCGCCTTCCAGCCAGGCGATGAGGGCGAGCAGCAGGACCAGCGTGGCGAAGCCGAGGCCGAGGCATTGCCGCAGCGAAAAATCCCGCAACCGCTCGGCCCGCCCGGCCAGGGCATCGGTTGCGCGGGCCAGCGGTGCCAGCAGGAAGGGCTCGCTCGGGTCGCGGAAGCTCGCCGCGTAGTGCCCGGCGCGCGGCTCCCCGGGGCGGGGCATGTCCACCACCTCGCGTGCCGCGAGCAGGCTGGTGCCGAGCATGCGCCGCAGCGGCTGGGCGATGCCGCCCGCGCTTGGCTGGGTCAGCGGGTCACCGAAGACCAGCGGCGGATCGATGAAGCCGCCATTCCACACCGGGCCGCGCTGCGTCGCCTGCGGGGAACGCCGGCGGAGCAACAGCCAGGTGGCCAGCAGGCAGGCGGCCAGCAGCAGGGCGACCAGCCAGGGCAGGTAGGCCGCCGCCCCCTCCCCGGCGAGCAGGCCGAGACCGTGCCGCGGCGGCGCCGCGCCGGCGAGCTGGGCGACGGCCGGGCCGGCGAGGTCGAGCAGCGCCCCGGGCAGCAGGCCGAAGGCCAGCGTCAGCGCCGCGGCGAGGACGAGGGCGGCGCGTTCCAGCCGCCCGACCTCATGCGCGCCGGCGCCGCGCGGCGTGCGCGGCCGGCCGAGGAACACGAGACCGATCAGGCGCAGCATGGCGGCGGCGGCCAAGGCCACCGCCATCCCCACCAGCGCCAGCGCGGCCGCCGCCAGCACCTGCAACGTGATATCGCCAAGCTTCCAGGCGGCGAGCAGCGATTGCAGCAGCAGCCATTCGCTGGCGAAGCCCGAAAGCGGCGGCAGCGCGGCGGCAGCGCCAGCGCCCAGCATGGCGCAGGCCGCGGTCACCGGCATGGCGTGGATCAGCCCGCCCAGGCGATCGATCCGCCGGCTGCCGGCGGCGTGCAGCACCGCCCCGGCGGCCAGGAAGAGCAGTGTCTTGAACACGCCATGATTTAGCGCGTGCAGCAGCGCCGCCCCGGCCGCGAGCGTGGCCAGCCCGCCGAGATCGCGGCCGCGAAAGGCCAAGGCAAGGCCGAGGGCGGCCAGGATCAGGCCGATATTCTCGATGGTCGAGCAGGCGAGCAGGGTCTTGGTATCGGCTTCCAGATTGGCGCGCAGCCCGCCCAGCACCGCGCCGGCGACGCCGAGCACGAGCAGCGGCACCCCCCACCAGACCGGCTGCGCGGGGCCGCAGAGATCGAACAGAAAGCGGGCCAAGACATACAGGGCAACCTTGGTCATCGCCCCCGACATCAGCGCCGAGACATGGCTCGGCGCCGCCGGATGGGCGAGCGGCAGCCAGGCATGCAGCGGTACCATGCCGGCCTTGGCGCCGGCCCCGGCCAGGACCAGCGCCAGGATGGCGGCGGCGCGCCAGCCCTCTGGCGGGCGTTCGCGCAGGGCGGCGAAATCGAGCGCGCCGGCACCCGCTGCGAGCAGCCCCGCCGCGGCGGCGAGGCAGGCCCCGGCGAACAGCGCGAAGCCGAGATAGCGCCGTGCGGCATGGCGATTCTCGGCCTGTTCATGGTCAGCCGCGACCAGGGCCCAGGAGGCGAAGGACATCGCCTCGAAGCCGAGCAGCAGGGTAAAGAGGTCGCCCGCCGCCAGCGTCAGCGCCATGCCGGCGAGAAACAGCGGATAGGGCACGAGGCTGCGCGCCGGCCCCGGCGGATGGCCCAGGGCGAATAGCGAGGCGAGCGCGCCGGCGAGGCCGAGGATGAGCAGGAACCAGGCGCCAAGGGCATCGAGCGCGAGGCGGGCGCCGCCCCAGGGCGGCCCGAAGGGCAGCGGCAACGGCGCCGGCGCGCCGCCCAGCAGCGCGGCCACCGCAATGGCCATGAACCCGACACAGCCCGCCAGGCTGCCGGCATGGACCAGCCGTCCGACCCAGCCCCGTTCAGGCCCGCCATAGGCCGCCGGTACCGCCAGCAGCAGCATCGCCAGGATGACGAGGCCAAGGGCACTCAGCACGGGGAAGGTGCGGAAACGCTCACTGGCCGAGCCTATCGCCCGGGGGGTCAGGTGCAAGAGGGGAACGTCGCAACACGCCCTTAACACGGCAGCCCTGAGGCGTTAGGGAAGCTGCCAGAACGCCGCGGCAAGCGGCGAGGAGAGGTGCGGTCATGCAACGTCGCGGCGTGCTGGTGGCTGGAGGCATCGCCGGGCCGGCGTGCCCGTCGCGCCCGCCCGCGGCCCTGCCCGTCGGCTACCGCGCCGCGCGCGCTTGACGCTGGGGCGGCGGCGGCGATGCCGGTCCCCAAAAAGGTCGCTGAGAGAGAGAATTGGCGGGTCTCCCGGGCATTGGCCTATCGCTGCTCCCGGGTTGTCGAGAACACCTTCGACAAGTTCACGTTTTTGATGCAGGCTCCGGAGCAGCAGAGGCGCTGAGGCGGCGCCGGGCTGGACAGACCGGGGGCGCCGCAACGGCGCCCGCGACAACGATAAAAAAGCGCCGCCTTAGCGGCGTGGGGATGGGGGCAGCGTCGCATGGTTCCTTTGCTTGCGTTCAGCAGGGTCATAGACAAGCTGAACGCCGCGGTCGGCAAGCTCGCCGACGTGGCGGTGTTCGCCGCCTGTTTCATCAGCGCCGCGAATGCCTTCGTCCGCTACGGCTTCTCCTATTCCTCGAACGCCTGGCTTGAGGTGCAGTGGTACCTGTTCGGGGCGACGGTGATGCTGGGCGCCGCCTATACGCTGTTCCGCAACGAACATGTGCGGGTCGACATCCTTTACGCGAGCCTGTCTGAGCGGGCCAAGCTTTGGGTCGATGTCTTCGGCTTCACCGTCTTCATGCTGCCGGCCACGATCCTGCTCACCTACATGACCTGGCCCTTCTTCCTGGACAGCTTCGTCCGTAACGAGGGCTCGCCCAATGCCGGTGGGCTGGTCCGCTGGCCGGTCAAGCTGCTGATGCCGGTGGGCTTCTTCCTGCTGTCGCTGCAGGGCATCTCCGAGCTCATCAAGCGCGTCGCCCTGTTGCGGGGCTACACGCCGGATCCGGACGCGCTGCATGCGTATGTCCGGCCCGAACAATAGCCCCAGAACGCAGGATTAGCGCCCGATGACCATCGATATGGACGTGATGGCGCCGCTGATGTTCGGCGGCCTCATTGTCTTCCTCATCCTCGGCTTCCCCGTGGCCTTCTCGCTTTCGGCGGTGGGTCTGTTTTTCGGCTTCGTCTCGATCGAGCTTGGCTTTTTCGGGCCGCAATATCTCGGCAACCTGCCGCTGCGGGTCTTCGGCATTCTGGCCAACGACCTGCTATTGGCGATTCCCTTCTTTACCCTGATGGGCGCCATCCTGGAACGCTGCGGGCTGGCGGAAGACCTGCTGGAAGGCACCGGGCAGCTGTTCGGCAAGGTGCCGGGTGGCCTCGCCTACGCGGTCATCCTGGTCGGCGCCATCCTTGGCGCCATCACCGGCACGGTCGCCGCCTCGGTCATTGCGATGGGCATGATCTCGCTGCCGATCATGATGAAGTACGGCTACGATATGCGGATCGCGACCGGTGTCATCGCCGCCTCCGGCACCATCACCCAGGTCATCCCGCCCTCGCTCGTGCTGATCGTGCTGGGCGACCAGCTCGGGAAATCGGTTGGCGACATGTATGCCGGCGCGATCGGCCCCTCGATCCTGCAGGTGCTGCTGTTCATCCTTTTTATCGTCGGCGTTTCGATCTTCGCCCCGCACAAGGTGCCGCCGCTGCCGGATGAGGCGCTGACCCAGCGCGGCTGGCCACTGATCTGGCGCGTGCTGAAGGGCATGGTGCCCTCCATCGTGCTGATCTTCCTCGTGCTCGGCACCATCTTCCTCGGCCTTGCCACGCCGACGGAAGCGGGCGCCATGGGCGCGGTCGGCGCCGTGGTGCTGGCGGTGGTCAATGGCCGCTTCACCTGGTCACTGCTGTGGCAGGCGACGCAGACCACCATGCGGATCACCGCGCTGGTCATCTTCATCCTGATCGGTGCCACCGTGTTCAGCCTGGTCTTCCAGGGCGTCGACGGCTCGATCTGGATCGAGCACCTGCTGGCCAAGCTGCCAGGCGGGGCCACCGGCTTCCTGATCTTCAGCCAGATCTTCATCTTCTTCCTGGCCTTCTTCCTCGACTTCTTCGAGATCGCCTTCATCATCATCCCGCTGCTGGCCCCGGTTGCGGCCAAGCTCGGCATCGATCTGGTCTGGTTCGGCGTGCTGATCTGCGTGAACATGCAGACTAGCTTCATGCACCCGCCCTTCGGCTTCGCGCTGTTCTATCTGCGCGGCATCGCGCCCAAGGAGGTCAAGAGCAGCGATATCTACTGGGGCGCCATCCCCTGGGTGATCCTGCAGCTCATCCTGGTCGCCATCGTCATCTTCTGGCCGGAATGCGTGACCTACTGGCTCGACAAAGGCACGGGCGTCGACCCGAGCACCGTGAAGATCGAGGTGCCGCTGCCCGATTTGCCGGATGACGAGGCCGCGCCGATCTTCAAGTAGCCGGCGGGGCGCGGCCAGCCTGCTGCAAGGATCGGCTGGCAGGAGAGAGCGGCGGGCCGCGGGAGCGGCCGCCCCTCCGGAGTAGCCTGCCGCATGTCATCCGTCCCGCTTCGCCCGATCATCGCCTGCCTGCTGGGCCTCCTCGCCACCCCTGCAAGCGCCGCCAGCTGGTATGACCTGTCCGACCATCGCTGGAGCTTCGTGGCCGAGGGCGGTGCCCGCTTCGCCAGCGGCATCGATGTCAGCAGCGCCAATCAGCCCAACGCCACCAAGGACTGGGGCGGCACCGCCGCGCAGTATCGCGCCGAAGCCTGGCTCACCAAGCCGGGCGCCCTCAATCTCGGCCTGGTCCTGCAACCCTTCGACCAGACCTTCCGCGGCACCCTCTCCAGCACCGTGACCGCCAAGGGACAGACGCTGCTGGCCGGCCAGCCGGGCACCTATAACGTGCAATTTCCGAACATCCGCCTCACCGGCAACTACCCGGTCTGGTCGCGCGGCGAGAGCGAGTTGCGGCTGGGTGTCACGCTCATCGCCCGCTATGCCGAGGAAACGCTGAAAAGCGACCAGGGCCGCATCAAGGTGGTCAATACCTTGGCCTTGCCGCTGCTGAACATCGAAGGGCGGCTCGGCCTGGGCGGCGGCTTCGCCGCCGTTGCCCGCGCCGATCTGCTGCCTGCGGAAAACGGCACCGGCATCTACGACGTCTTCTACGGCATCCGCCGGGGGCTGGATGACCGCCGGGCGATCGAGCTCGGCGGACGCTTTTTTTATGGCGGCTATTTCCCGAACGAGATCAATCGCCTGAACGGGCGCATCGCCTTCAACGGCGTGGTCGCCCGCCTGGTTTTCTGACAGTCTGGCCCGATGCGTATCCTGGTGGTCGAAGACGAGCCCGACATGGCCCGGCTGCTCACGGCGCGCCTGGCCGCCGCCGGCTTCCTCGCCGACCACGCCGCCAGCGGCGAGGATGCGGAGCACGCCGCCGCCTTGCATCCCTACGCCCTGCTGCTGCTGGATCGCCGGCTGCCCGATGGCGACGCCGCCACCCGGTTGCCGGCGCTCCGCCGGGCCAGGCCGGGGGTGCCGATCATCCTGGTCTCGGCGCTCGATGCCGTGGCCGACCGGGTGCAGGGCCTGGATGCCGGGGCGGATGACTACCTCACCAAGCCCTTCGACGGCGACGAGTTGATCGCCCGGATCCGCGCGGCCTTGCGCCGGCCGGGCGGCGCGTCGCCGCCGCCCATCGCCTGCGGGGCGCTGCGCTTCGAGCCAGAACTGCGCGCCGTCTCCGTCGCCGGCCGGGCGCTCAGGCTCCGGCGGCGAGAATTGGCGATTCTGGAAGCGCTGATGCTGCGGGCCGGGCGCGTGGTCCCGCGCGACCGGCTGCTGGAAGCCTGCTTCGGCCTCGACGACATCGTCCAGCCGATCGGGCTGGAAAGCCATATCTCGCGCCTGCGCGCGCGGCTTGCCGCCGCCGGGGCCGGGGTGGCGATCCATCCGGTGCGCGGCGTCGGCTATCTGCTGGACCGCGCCTGATGGGTTGCCCCTGATGCCCTGGCCGCGTTCCATGGGCGGGCGGCTGAGCCTGGCGCTGGCGCTGGTCCAGACCGCGGTGGTGCTGGGTGGCATGGCGGCCTGGATGCTCGCCTCGCCCTATGTCACCTGGGACGATGTGGCGAACGAACACGCCGCGGCCCTTGCCCTGGCCTCGCTGGGCCCGGGGCCTTCGCTCCGCGCCGATGGGCCGCTCGCCGCCTATGCCGCGACCCGGCCCGGTTTGCAGGTGGCGGTATTGCAGGATGGGCAGGTGCTGCCGGGCAGCGCCCCAGGGCTCAGCGCCGCGCTTGCCGCGCTGGGCCCGGCGCTGCCGGCGGAAGGCCGGCTCGCGGTACCTCTGGCGGCGGGCGGCCTCGCGGCCTTCCAGCGGGCGGCGACGCCGGCGGGCCCGGTGGTGGTGGCAACCGCCGGGGCGAAATTCCGCCTGTCGGACGATCTCGGCACCTTCTTCTCCACCTACGCCCTGCAACTGGTGCCGATGTTCGGCCCGGCCGTGCTGGCGGCGGCGATCGCCATGCCGCTGCTGATCCGCCGCATGCTGCGCCCGGTGCGCGCGGCGGCGCAGGCGGCGGAGGCGATCGATTTTCGCTCACTCGACCGGCGGCTGGACATCGCCGGCGCGCCGGCCGAATTGCGGCCCCTGCTTGGCGCCTTCAACGGGCTGCTGGGCCGCATCGAGGACGGCGCACAGCGCCACCGCATCTTCACCGCCAATGCGGCGCATGAGCTGCGCACGCCGGTCGCCATCCTGCAGGCGCGGGTGGATGGGCTGCCGGCCGAGGCGCCGCAGCGCGCCGCCCTATCGGGCGATCTGCGGCGGCTCACCTTACTGCTCGACCAATTGCTGGCGGTGGCGCGGCTGGGGCAGCCGGAACGCCAGCAGGAAATGGCGCCGGTCGCGCTGGCCGCGCTGGCGCGGCAGGTGGTGGGCGACATGGCACCGCTGGCGATCCGGGCCGGGCGCGCCCTGGCGGTGGAGGCGCGGGCCGAGCCGGTGGTGCGCGGCCATGCCCAGGCGCTCGAAAGCGCGCTCGGCAACCTTGTCGCAAACGCGCTGCGCGCAGAACCAGAAGGCGGCACCGTGGTTGTCCAGGTTGGCCCCGGCGCGGCGTTAGCGGTGATCGACCATGGTGAGGGCGTCGCCGCGGCGGATCGCCCCTTCGTCTTCGAGCCCTTCTGGCGGCGCGAGGACGGCTCGCGCGGCACCGGGCTCGGCCTCGCCATGGTCCGCGAAGTGGTCCGGCTGCATGGCGGGGAGGCCAGCGTGACGACGACCCCGGGCGGCGGCGCCACATTCACTATTGCCTTGCCGCATGGTGGGGCCGAGGACCCAGGGATCGGCTCTCGCAGCGCCTGAGCGGACATCGCCACCTGATCGGATGCCTTGCGCAGAAGCGCTATCCACGCGGGTCGATCGGCGTCGGCAGCGGCGCCGCCGCTTCAATGATCTCGGCGGCGTCCAGCGCCAGGTCCTCCCGCCAGCGGGCGGCCACCACCTGCACCCCCATGGGCAGGCCGTCCACCAGCCCGGTCGGCACGGCCACGCTCGGCAGACCAAGAAAAACGGTCGGGAACATCGGCTGCTGGGCGCGATAGACGCGGGCGAAATCGGTCTGGTCGAGACCTTGTGGAAAAGGCGGCTCGGCCGAGGTCGGAATCACCAGGATCGGCCGTTCCGCGAGGAAGGCCGCCCAGGCGCGCTGG
>Ga0209188_1001703_pt1 | contig 17146 bp, 2 predicted proteins | sample C_130625_EF_Meta_FD_187307 | JGI IMG/M metagenome (GOLD analysis project Ga0209188, IMG submission 187307) | Freshwater microbial communities from Lake Croche, Canada to study carbon cycling - C_130625_EF_MetaG (SPAdes) (version 2) | ecosystem: Environmental > Aquatic > Freshwater > Lake | place...
AGTGCAGCAGAGTTGGTGATTGTGTCGCGTAGAGCAGCACGAGCACCGTTGACGTACATGGTTGAAGTTACCTTGATTGACTCAACGCCAACCTTAGCAATACCTTCAAAGGTTTCAACGAACATCTTGTAGTCGTTCGTGCCAACAAGAGTTGAGTCACGGATAACGCCAAGGTCCAGAGTTCCACCATCAAGGAACAAGAATGTTCCTTCAGCAAAGATGTACCATACTGCGGTGTTCGGGAAGCCGTTCATTGTACCAGCTGACTGAGCAGCGTAGATGTTTGAATCATCCAAGTACCAAGTGACATTTACGCCACGAGTCTTGAGCCATGACTCAATCTCAGCATCCGTAACTGCAATCTTGTCATCACCAGGAGCCTGGAGAGCAAAGTCTGCACGGATAGATGCCTTGACCCAGTAAGGAGCGATAACACGAAGTGTTGCTTCGTCATCCATACGGTGACGACCACGGTACTGAACAGCAGCGCGACCAACCTGAAGTAGGAAGTCAACACCAGTACCAAGTGTATTAACACTGGTAACTGCTGTAGATGCAGTGCTGATTGCAGAAATAATGTTCTCTTCTGCTTCGCGTGCGTGCTGAATCAGACCAAGCTCATTGTGACGAGCAATCAGTTCTGGGTAAGCACGAGTAGCAAGGTTACCGAACTGTAGTTGCAATGTGATTGCATCTGCAACTGCGGTTACTTCGGTTGCTGCCTGAACAACAAGGTTCTGCTTGGTTGCAGAGGATACTGAACTTGAGTTGTAAGCAACATCAAGAGTCTGTGTCCACTGACCAACAGCACTAGCGTAGTTAGTACCTAGTGAAGGTGGAGTGATGTAACGGATACCACCACGGTCAGCCTGGAATGATGGAAGCGAATCGCGCAATGGGCGAGCGTTCGTTCCAATTCCGAAGATGTCGTACTTGGTGGCGTATGGTGACTGGTAGCCACCGGAAGCGACGAGTGCTTGTGTTGTTACAGCCTCAATCTTCGCCATATTTGCTTCTGCATCGCTACCAAGCTGCATTGAGTCTGGGTAAGCGGTGCTGAAAGATGCAACAATGTGCTGTTCGCCATCGCCACCGTTTACACGGCGCAAGCCATGTAGACGCTTAGCCATAGCATCGGCAACATCTGTCATGCTGTTAAGGGTTGTACCTGCGGTCACGCCTGGGATGTCAGCACCAGCAGTAATTGCTACTGGGATTGCTGTTGCATCTGAGGTGAGACGGCGGTCGGCTGGAACCTCAGGGGTAATATCCTGGGTTCCGTCAATTGCGGCAGTCACGGGGGCCTCCACGTTCTCTTCCTGTGCCACTGGCACATCTAGTGTTTCTGGGGTTTCAATTGGTTCTGTTGATAGTTCAACGGTTTCTTTGGTTGTTAGTTCGGAACCTGATTCCACAGAAGTAGATGCATCGTCGGCAGAAAGTTCTTCAGCAGAAGCCTTGACTGGCTCTACTTCTGTCTTTTCTGTTTTAGCTTCCTCTTCTGGAGTTTCGGCCTCGACCTGCGGTGCGTCTGCTGCTGGTGCAGCATCGGCGGTTGGCTCCTCTGTAGGAGCAACTGGCTCCTCCGGAGCAACAGGTGTTGTATTGTCCATGTTGGTTTCCTTTGGTTGTTCGGTCGCAGCTTCACTTTCAGGTGTAGGAGCCTCTTCTTCAGCAGGTGTTTCTTCAGCAGGTGGTTCTTCGGCAGGGGCTTCTTCAGCAACTGCAGTTTCATCACCGCGAACTCGTGCAGCAGCTTCAGTAGCTTGCTGTACTAGTTCAACTGCCAAAACTTCACGACGCTTAACTTCGTTACGAACGGAGTCAAGCATGTCTGCAAGCGAGGTCATCGCTTCAACTGTTTGTGGAGTTGGTTCTTCGCCTTCAACCGCTTCAAACTCGCCAACAATCTCAGACTGAAGTTCAACGATTTGGTCGTCAGACAACTCTGAGAGTTGGTCAATCATGCTTTTAATGCGGTCCACTACTGTCCCTCCTTTGGGGCAGTCGGGGAAAGTCATAGGTAACTTTCCAGGCTTATATAGTCGAGGCTGAGGGACTCTACGCGACTATGCGCGAAAAGGCACTTTACCCATTTCATATATTACAGTATTCTTAAATATACTATTTTTAAGTTAGTAACCTAAGAAGCTTATTCATTTCACTAGAAATTTCTGACTGACTAAATACATCAGAGCCAGAGATAAAAGACTTTAGTTTTTCGTTAGCAACTGCAGCATCATCTGCTCCAATTTTCTTTTCAACCTTAGTCATCATTTCTTTCATCAAATCAGCCAAAGCAGGTGGAACATCACTAAAGCGAATCTTCTGAGACTGGTCAGCAAAAGGTAGAGGAAGGTTTGAGATAGCCTTAGCCAAAGCAGTAGCACCTAGACGGACACTACCAAGAGCAGTTGGGTCAAGAGCCTTTGTATCAATGCGATTAACTGCTTCAATCACATCTTTAGCACCTTTAGCCGCTTCAGCATAGTTTCCAGCATTATCAAGGTTTTCAACTTGAGCAACCTGTTGAGCTACATTTGCAAGTTCAGCAGTACCTAAATCTTGCTTAAGGCGTGCTAGAACTAAGCGAAATCGCCCCTGAGCATCACGAGGCTGAGTTTTTGCAGTGTAATTACCTACATCTTTAGCCTTTTTTTGCTCAGGAGTTAGTGCTTTTGGGTCCACACCACCTTCAACCTGGTTGATTGCATCTTTTACAATTGCATCAGGAGCACCTGCTGCTGTCATAGAGTTTGTCTTGATTCGGCTACGAAGGTCTGCAACTGCAATAGAAAGTTCCATACCGCTAACTGATAGGTTTTTCCACTCTTCAGGAACAAGTTCAGGATGCTTTAGGGCACTTGCACGCTTTTTAATATGACGACGAACTTTTGCACGGTCACCGGGCTTTGAACGACCATAGGCGTGAATAGCCTTTTTAAGTTCAGAGACATTTCTAATAGGGTAAGAACCATCTGGAAGTGCTTCGCCAGACTCTGCCAACTTCTTGCGAACTTCCTCAGAAGGACCTCCAGCAGCAATCAAACCCTGCTCTGCAAGATTAGAAAAAACTGTCACAAAAAAGTCTTCATCAGACTCATTTTCAGCTTTTTCTAAACCTTCAGGTACTAAAGATGATTTTAACTGCCAATCCCACTTCATATGCATATCAATACGCTCAGCAATAAAGTTAGCAATACCTTGCTCATTAGCAGCAGTCATTACATCAAAAGTTGCCTTAAGTTCAGCAATAAGAATTTCATTTGCTTCACATAAGTCATATGCAAGAGAGATTGGACTATCAAGTGTCACAGTTGAGTCTTGAATTGAACGCAACTGCATAAACTCACCTAGATTAAATGGAGCATCAAAGCCCATTTTGCGAATATTCTCTGCAAGAGGGTCAATTGAACCATATACATCTTCATAAATTTCACCAAACAATTCGTGATACTGAGAAAAGTCTGAGCCCTTGACATTCCAGTGATATCCGTGAGCACGGAAATAGAATGACACAATGTCAGACATAAGTTTTTCCAATACCTCAACTGATAGTGGTTCAACAATGTCTGTACTACCATAAGAAGGTGCGCTCATCATACAATTAGCGCAGCAGGAGCCATCACACATTGATGTGCAATTGGCACAACATCCGCAACCAGCACCTGCAGTAATTGATTCTTCAGAAATAATAAACTCGCTCTTAAGAGCAGCGAAACGCGCACGAGCATCTTCTGCTGCAGCAAGAACTGGTTCCATCTTTTCCTGCTCAAGACGCTCAATACGAGCAGCAAGTTCAGCCATTGGGTCAGCCTTCATACGAGCCAATACCTGAGCACCTGCAGCAACAAGAGCCATTACCGAACCTGATGCAACGCGAGCACGAGCAATTGGGAACCCTGGAACATTGACCTGACAAACAGCAACAAGTTCAAGTGAGCCACGAATTGGTCGCCAGTCACCTGATGGAGCAGAAGCACGGATAGCACGTACCTGCTCTGGTGTAATAGAAGGACGCAAAGCACCAGCTACCCAGATGCCGTGAGCATCTTCACCTGCGTGAACATCAGCAAATGCTGAAGCAGTATCGTCATAGTGCTTAGCTGCAGCCTGAGCAGACGCTTCAAGAGATGCGTGCCCACCAGCAAGAGTTAACTGACCTACTGGCATATCATCGCCTTCTTCAGTACGAACTACACCAGTATGGAAGTAGGAGTACTTACTCTTTGAGCGAGGTGGCTTAGTACCAAATGACATACCAATATGGTCAACATGCCAAGCAGCAATATGACCAAATACCTTGCCATCATCTGTGACAGTAAGGGGGGTAGGACCATTTAGGTTAGGGTTTTCAAACCAAGCCTTAGGTGGGGTTACTGGAATGGATGCTACAACAGCAGCACAGGCAACTAAAGCTGCACTATCCTGCTCAGCAGGTTCCTCTACATATTCGCCGTCTTGTAGCACGTTTTCCTCCTGTGAATTATTCACATTATCTACTAGTAGTATTTTACACTCTTGGAAAGCTGGCTTAGGAACCAAAGTAACGCCCATAATGCGTCCCTTGGTGATTTTAATTTTTCCGCTACCAATTTTCTTCTCATCATCTGCAGCTACTTCTTCTTCATCTGCTTCAAACCTGTCTAGGTCAGCAGAGATTCCTGTGATGAATCCGCCACGAACTAGACGTTCTGCTTCTTTGCCGTACTCGCCCGTATCAAAAACGCCATAAGCATTTCCAATACCATCATCAGTGCGTTCCATCTTGTCAATGCGACCAACAACTACAGAACCGTCGTGCCCTTGAGCAGTACGAATCTGCCACATAAGTGGAAGTGGAAGTTCACGCATTGAGATAGCACCTTTAGAGAATTTACGTCCATCACCAGATTCAGTATCTTCTGGAAGAACTAGAGGCATATGGAATGTTGCACCTTCCTCAACTGGTGCACCAGCTGAAGCAACAATACGCATACGAGCATCGTTTGCCTGAGCAGATAGTTCAGCACTAGAAATAATCTCTGAACTAGAACGAATCAGTTCATCACTGTAAACAGAGAAAGCACCCTTATGACCATAAAGTTGACGATGAGCCTTATCACCAGTCCAAAGACCAGTCATCTCTTTATGTCGTAAAGCGCAGTAGCCCTTAGCACGAGGACCCATATACTTAGAAAGATGGCGTACGCAACGAGTCCAATCTCCGCCGGTATTCCAACGAATTTTTGCTCCACCCTCGCCTACAGTCCAGTAGCGACGAAGTTTTTCTGCATTTCCCTTGTTCTTATCTAAACCACCAGCAGAAGTGATAGCAAGAAGTTCACCAGATGAATCCCATAAAAGGGAAAGTACAGAGCCAATAGAAGCAGTTACAGGGGCTGTCTTGTCTCCTTCAATTTGAGAAAGAACACTATCAAGAGATTTGTCATCTAGAACAACTACAGGAGGAGGAGTAGCACTATTTAAGTCAGAAAGAATACCTTCATCTTTAACCCACTTACCATCTTTACGAGAAAAAGTAGTTGGGGTAGTTGATTGATTGTTCTTAGGAATTAGGCAAACTAAATCCATTACTGCCTGTGGGTCATCCTCAGCGACAATAGCCATATAGATTGGCGGAATATCAGATGTTTCAGGGGTGAGAGCCTTTAACTCACCTGCTGCAAGGATGCTGTAACTACTACTGCTACGAGTAGTTGTTACTACACCATTCTTGTCAGTAGACCTAGACCAACTACTACTTTTTCCGTGCTTACCGCCACTTGTAGAAGCAGGACCTCTAGTACCAACTTCTTTGGCACTCTTTTTTGCTTCAATATCGTCAGTACGAGTTGGATTGTACCAAGAACGATTTGGGTAAGAAGTCTTACCCTTACTTGAGTATTTAGCATCTAACCAGTTACGAAGGTATGGGTCATTGTAAGCATTAGGAGCCTTATGGTCTTCAGCATCAGTATTTACATGCACTGAAGGAGTTTCCTGCTTTGTTCTAGCAAAAGCAGAACGCTGGTCTGCAACCCACGCTGGCCAATCGGTCAGCATAGTTTGAATATCGCTAGAAGTTAAAGGGGGTAGGCGGTTAGGCAAACCAGCAAGAACAGGATTAGATGAATCACGAGGTTCGCCAAGTATGCCAGAAACATCCAAAGGCTGCCCATAGCGAGGACTACCAAAAGCAGTCCCACCACTAGGCGCATTAGTAGCATCTTCTGATGCTTGCGTAAGGTTTGCAGGAACATCAACACTATTTCCATTATCTAGTTTTACTGTGACAGTTTGATTGTCAGAGTTAATTTTTTCTACCGTACCACTAGCTGCTTGGTTTCCAGAGATAGTTACACGAGAACCCATCTTTGCAAACTTTCCAGTAGCATCGCGAACCTGCGAGGTTGCGTTCTTTGAACGTTCCTCCTGCGTGTATTTACCATCAGTTTTTGCTGTATCAGTTGATGTTGCATCCCCAAATGTTAAGGCATCAATATAGCCCCAATCAATTTCATCCATAGCCGAAGCAACCATTGAGGCTTCTTCAACATTGATATTCTCAATGCTAGTTGCTAGAAATGGAGAGCCATCAAGTAAAGCAGATGCAAGAAGTGCAGCATCTGAATCTACAGGAAAATATATTTTCTCCACAGAGTCAGACTCATCAAGAAACGAGTCAAGAACACTAAAACTTTTACTCCTATGACCAAGGTCTGACCAAGAGCCGTCATCCCATAGGGAGACAAAACCCTCTGAGTCAGTCATATATAACCGGTCAATACCAGAGCCGTCAGCATTTACACGAATTGAAAACTGTGAATTATCATTAGAAAAATAAGATAAATCAATAGGCATAACTTCTTCATACATAGAAGCATTTGAAGCTTTTTTATTTTCACGCTCTACAATTGCTGAAGCCCAACGCTCAGCGGCATCGCCGCCCCAAAGTGCCCAAGCAATACGACCATTAGATGGGTAACCATCTTCTCCTGGCTTATAGCCCTTACCACGCTTATCAACTTCGTGACGAGGAAAGTATTTGGCAATATGACGAACTTTATGGATACCAATCTGACCACCACGAGCAAGAATACGAGCAGTATTCATACCAACTGGAGTACCACCACGGTGATGCTCTTTGTGCCATTCAAGTGCACGTTTTGCTTCATTCTGTGCAGACTTAGGAATCGTATACATACGGTCATTGCTAGAAAGAACTCGGATATCAAGGTCTGTCACAGCAGCCGAAGCAAGGTCAAATAGTGATTGACTAGGTACATTTTTAGAAGTTGACCATTCAGCAGAAGCAGTAATAGTGCTGTAAGCACCGACAGAGATAACTTCTTTAGTTATCTCATTAATAATTACGCCATAGTCGTCTGAAGAAAACAGACAACTATCTCCTGAGCGAGCAATAAACTTCACTGTTACTCCGATTCTTCCTGAAGGAATGAGTCGTCATCAGCTGCAAGTTCAAGAATTGCAGCAATATCGTTATCTGGCTCCCAATCAGAAGCAAAATTACTATCTGGCTCAAAGAAAAGTTGACCAAGAGTCTTAGCCATATCTAACTCTGTTACCTGAGTAAACTCGGACTCTAGATTAAACTTCTTAGCATGGTCGCGCTTTGCGTGAGTTGCTGTGTAAATACCAAGTGCTTCCTTGTGACGAAGTTGGCAGTAACCTTTAGCGCGTGGACCCATGTACTTAGATAGGTGACGAACGCATCGCGCCCAGTCGCCCGGTGTCCCCCAGCGAATCTTGGCTGCACCTTCACCATGAACCCAGTAACGACGTAGTGTTTCAGCATTTCCACGGTTACGGTCAGGACCACCAGCAGCCGTTACAGCACCATCTTCTGGTTCTTGATAGGTATCTGCATCTTCAACAGTCATACCACCCTTATCAAAAGTAGTAAGGAATTCATCAGCACGCTCTGGGTCAATAAGTGTTTCATACATACCATCAAAGTCTTTATGGTCAGAACCTAGAAGTACCCAAGTCCCATTTACGCGCTGGAAAAGACCAATAGCGTTTGTGTATGTTACAGCATAAACAGGACCAGTTGCGTCATCCTGTGACAGAGCTGCTAACTCTTCTCCTACAGATGCCTCTGAACTGCTCATATAAACCATATAGTTCATCACTCTTTCGGTTTCAACGATTGATTCCAAAGCATCAACCGGTAGTGGGATTTTGTATTTAGATACCCAAGTACCGTCATTTTCTTCTAGTTTTCTAATGGTGAAGTCACCATCAAATACACTAAAAGTAATTATACCTGTATTTGGGTCAGTTGTTGTTTGTTCCGAGTCTACTGGGAAGTCTGCAGCAGGTGGTTCAGGAAATGTTACTAAAAGATTATCATCACTACCTGTAGCACCTGGGTATCGGTATGCTCCAGTTATTGTTCTTTGGTAGCTCTCATCTGGAGTATTTGCTTTCTTAATGAGAGCACCAGTTCCAGTAAAAGCTATATCCATATCTTCAATATCAAAAAAAGTAGACATACTAGCCTCCGAAGATTTCTGTTAATGACTTTCCACCGAAGTCTTTGATGTTTGCCTTAGTCAGCATATCAATAAGAACATCTCGTGTTTTAGAGTCAACATGTACCTTAGCTAGGTCAGCCCAACTAATCGTACCCTTGAAAAGAATTTCATAGACATAGCTAGCAGAAATTTCATCAAGGATATCTTTCTCTTTTTTTGCACCATAACTGTCATTTCGGTTAGCATAAAAATCAAGACGACGAAGAAGTTTTGCTCCATCAAATGAGAAATAACCACCAGTACTATTACTCTTTGATGTAAATACATAGTTAGCACCAACTGCGTATCCATCAGTGGAACTAGACATACCACTTGTGTTAATACCTGCAGCCCAACGCTCTACAGTAGAACGAAGACCGTCACCAGTAAGAAGTTCAAAAAGAAACTCTGCGCGAGGTTTTCCTGCTGAAGGCATACTATCGCCAGTCCAGTTGTGGTTGATAAAAGCAGAACCAGTCTGTTGAGCAAGTTTTGCTGCTACATCATCTGGCATCACAAATGTGATATCACCATTATTAATTACTTCTGGAACAATTTGAGAAGCGTCAAGACCATATCTATCTTTCATATCCTGAAGAACCTTGGCACGAAGTTCACCCTTGAAGTTATTAGCACCATCAGCTTTATCACCAAAAAGAGCAATAATCTTATTTTCTGCAAGAACCCTAATATCTTCTTTAGTTGCTGGTCTAGCCTGAGATACACCTGCTGCTTTTAGTGCTTGCTCAATCTGTTGAGGAGTAGCGTTATCTGGAAGATAGATATCAACTTCATTATTATAAGAAAGTGCTTCATCACTACTATGAGCACTCTTCAAATAGTTCAAAGTTGAAGCATCTTTACTAGCACGATGTAGAAGTACTTCACCAATTACATTACCCTGTTCATCTTTAACAGGTATAGAATATGTAGTTCCATTACTATGTTTATCAATATTTGAACCATGAGAGCCTACAGCCATAATGGAGCCATCAGATTGCTTCTCAAATTTACGGAAATTTAGTTTAGCTGAACTCTTTGCTCCACTTGATATAAGTTCTTCTGCCTTAGCAACACCAGTCCAGTCAGTTAACTTAAACCGAAGACGAGTCTGCCAATTACCATTTTTATCTTTAACTCTATAGATACGAACTTTATTATCTTCAATACTGTCAGAGTCAACAAGAGCCTGTACACCTACAGATGCTTTTTTCATATCTGACTGTACAGAACTTAAAACAGAACCTAAATCAGGAATATCGGAAAATTCATTTGAAGACCAATTAACAGGACCTTCAACTACAACAGGGTCAGCACCAGAGCCTTTAACTTGATTATCTGCCTTGAGTTTAGCCCAAGCTGCTTTTGCTTCTTCTTTTGCTTTCTTTTCGGCAATAGCTACGGCTTTTTGCTCTGCAACTACAGCAGTCTTAGCCTTAATTTTATCCATAACTTCTGGATTTACATCAACACCAAGTTCTGCAGCTTTATCATAGTTAATAAACTTCTCGGCACTCGTGACATCAAATGCACTAATTCCTGATTGAGCTGAACCTGCATCAGGTCCGGAAAGCCAAGTAACATCTACAGTTGAATCATCGTGATTTGCTGCCTTGTAAGTATTAGTGAGGATACCTGCGTTACCATTAGCATCAGTGACAACCATACCGGGAACCATATTCTTGCCACTACTTGCACCACCAGAATCTTTAACAAGAAGACCAGCTGCGCCATCTTTGAAAGAGACAGCATCATCCCCGTAACTGGAGTTATAAGTTGTTGCACCAAAAGCATCAAAGAAAGCAAAATCTTGCTTACCTACAGCATCAGCAGTTAAGGCATCAATATTGTCAAATGTTGTTATACCATCTTTAACTACTGTTTTAGCTTTTGGCTTTGACTCTACTGGCTTATCTACAACTCCAGCAGCCTTCTTTGCTTCATTAAACCACTCTTGCTTAGGACGCTTAACATTGGTGTATCCATTCCATTTACCTAAATTAGTAGTTTGAATTTTTCCATGATGCTTAGTATGCCATCCTCCTGCCTCAGGACTATGAGAAATAAATCTAACTACCGCATGTGAACCATAACCTCTACCAGTTGAGTGGTCAACAGCTAAAATCTGATACGAGTAGCCATACTCTCCGGTCTTACCTACATAAACATCACCAACTTGCAAGTCTTTGGTGTGTACTTTTTTAAGGTTTTGCCACTTTGAAGATTTCTTTTTGAAATCTTTAGTTTCTTCAATAGTAACCATAGGAATTGCAGCATAAGGGTCTTCACCAAGATTATCTTTGTGATTCTTAATTGTTGCCTTAGTTTCAATACCATATGACTTAACCCATTCAACTCCATTAGTTAAGTCGTAACCTTTCAAGTTCATCATTGGACCATAAGTTCCAGCTACTTGTTCAGCAGAGACAATGATGACATCATTTCCATGATTTCCAGCAACTACAACTGAGTTAGGCTTAATATCTTTCATTGTAGTTAGCCCTGGCTCAATGGCATAGTTGTCTTGTATAAATTGATTCCACTGCGCTAGTTCAGGAGCACCAGGAGTTGCTGGGTAGTCAGGGTATGTAATCTCGGTCTTAGGCTGTGCATTATTTTCATCAAACTTTGTAGCAGTATCAACAGCTTGGTCTACTGCATCTGTATTGACACCAGACATTGAAGGGTCATTCTTGATTCCTTCAGATATAGAACTCAAAACATCTGCAGTTTCCTGAACTGTTGCAGGACCATCAGTTGGGTTGATTGGGTCCGGTTCTGGAGGAGTTCCTCCACCACCATTGCCACCATTCTTAGGAGTAAGTACGCTTAAAGTAATTGAAGAGTTTGATGGGAATACCATATTTCTTTGTTCGTGGTTATTGTTCTCTGAATTAAAATCAATAACCGTTAATACTGTGTTGTCTCCTACTACTTCTTTTTTAATGACAGTAGATAGTTTATAACCACTAAATACTCCCAAACTATTGGTAGTGACAATATGTTCACCAATATTTATATCGGAAAGTGGTTTAGCAGACTGGTCTTGGTTTGCCCACAAGTTATTAGTACCTTCAACAGAATTAGGTACACGAATATCTTGACCATCAACATTAAAGTATGCAAAACTTCCAAGAGGAGATATAACATCAGGAGTTACTATTGTGACTTCATTTGGTATAACTGTTGCAGAGTCAACAGTCTTAACTTCATCTGGGGTTGCTTCAGTCTTTGGCTTTTCTGGTGAAGGAGTGTAAGGCTGGAAATCAGCACTCTTTTCAATCTTTGCAAGATTAAACTTCTTATTAACACCATTATCAATACCATTTACTAGGTCATTTCCAGTATTGTCGTGTGTGTATACAGCTTCTGGAATGAAGGAGCGTTCCTTACCTTGGTAAAGGAATGAAATCTCGCGCTGATTATCAATAGCATCCTGAATCTGAGCCTTCATATCACCGGCTGGGTCAAGATGAATCTTACCTAGAGGAGCGTTAGGTGTTTCAGGTACTGATGGAGTCTCAGGAGTAGCAGGTGTTTGTACTTCTGGAGTATTAGGAGCACTAGGTACTTCTGGAGCATTAGGAGTATTTGGACCATCTACAGCCTCTGCATCAGGTACTGAAGAGAGAATGTCAAGATTACTTGCAACACGAGTTTGAAGTTTTTTCTTGCCCGGTACACGAACCTTTACATAGTCAGAGAATACATATTGACCAAACTCATTTACTGAAACTTGCTCAGACTTAAGCTGTTCAACAATACCAATCTGAACTTCAATAACTACGCCATCTTTGGTTTTCTCCCAACGAACAGTGTCGCCAACCTTAATAGGTGTAACACCATCTTTAGAAATATGAGGCTTCTTAGTTTCACCACCCTTAGCAGGAGCAGAAGCAGTTTGCTTAGCAAGAGCAGTATTTACAATACCCATAAGGTTGTCGTAAGTTTCCTTAGAGACACCGGGCATACCTTGTAGAGAGTCAAGAACTTTTTGAACACCACCAGGCTCATTAGCAGCAGCCTCAATAACCTTAAGAAGACCATCAACCATTAAATCACCAGTCATTGGGAATTCTGGTTTAGTTATATCCTGAACAGCATTATCAATAGGATTATTAGGTACTTCAGTGGTATTAACTTCAGGAGTCGTTGCTTTCTTTTGAGTGAACCACTTCTTAGGGTCAGCAAACTTATCAAGAGTAGCATTACGACGAGCGATTAGGTTATTTACAGCCAAATCAGAGTGACGATTTGCAGCATAGTGAACTTCACGAATAGCACCAGTGGCTCCATTTGTCTCACGCAAATAAACGCTAAAAGTCTCATTAGGATTACGACGAACAACAGTTTCGTAAGTACTACCATTTACATTCTTGCTACGAACAACTAGGTCACCGTTTGAAAGAGTGTAGTTGTCTGGATAGTTTTTCTTAAGAGCCTCAACTATTAAGTTAGGGTCAGTAATTGCTTTAGGACTATTTTCTGTAGCAACTTCTTTGATAATTTCATCAACTGAAGGAATATCAGTAGTTGTACTATCTAAAGCATCACTAACAATGTCACCAATTGGAGAGTTATTATCTTCAGGTGTTCCTAGAAGAAGTTCTGGAACAGGGATTGGATTATCCCCAAAATTGTTGTATTTAATAGCGTTCATCGCATCGTGAAGAGCATTTGTTGCATCACCTAGATTGTCATACTGACCAATATCAATAGGGTCTTCGCCAGCCACATCTGTTCCACCAAAAGCAACAACAGCAAATGTTCCATCACCTTGATTGATGACAGATACCATATCTCCTTCAGGAGTTGTAACTCGGAAGTAATCTCCAGTCACATCAACAGTGTTTGAATCACCATAAATGTTTTTCATTGCTTCACCCATAGCAACAACTTCACTAGAGTTGCTTGGCGTTACATCTGGCTCAGGAGTCTGGTCAACTTTCTTTCCAGTACCCTTAACATCAAACTGACTTTCAACTACATCCATAACAGCATTTTCAGCATCTTTGAAGTCAAAGTGAGTGTCCATCAACTGAGGGTCCATCTCATACCCACCAGCAGTGCCGACCTCAGAAAAACTTCCGTCACTATTACGAACAATTGCTATATAGCCAGCAGTATCACTATCAATAACAACCATCTTGTTATCGGTTACTTCAACTTTGACACCATCAAATAAGTCTTCAATACTCTTTTTAAGAGCATTAAAGTTATCCTGTACCTTAGGTTCAACTACAGTAGCCATATCGCTAACTACTGATTCTGGAGCAGGGTAGTTAGAGATAAGACTTGGACTTACTTCACCCTGAGGAGTTGTAGTTGTAGGTGCTTGAGTAGCAGGAGCGTTATCAGATTTTTCAATCTTACTTAGTGTGTAGTTTTTCTTAACACCTTCTGCATCAGTAGCAGAGAAGTTAATATTTCCATTCTGAGGATTTTCCCAAACACCGTGTGGAGTAACAAGGCGTTCTTTATCGTGATACTTAAACGCTACCAACTTGCCAGCATCAACTGCATCTGCAATCTGCTGAACCATATCACCGGCTGGGTCAAGATGATGAACATCTGGACCATTACCACCACCGCTAGGTGTTGGCTCTGATGGAGGAGTTGGAGGGTTCTGGTCTCCTGGAAGAATGTTTCCTGGAACATCAGCCTTAGGAACTTCAGGACCTGATGGAACTTCTGGAGTAGCCTTCTCAACGCTAGGTGCAACTGCATCAGGCTGAGATGGAGGAGTCACAGGCTCGCTGAGATTAAAGCGGTCAATCAAGTCTTGACGACGAGCAGTTAACTTCTGCTTCAAGAAGTCAGCAGTAGTCTTATCATCAGGGAAAGCAGCATCAACAATCTGATTTATACGCTCTGGAGTTATAGCCTGAACCAACTTGGCTGAGTCAGCAAGCTGAGCATCAGTCATAGAACCAAAGACCTTAGCGGCCTGTGCGTTCTGACCACTACGAAGACTATCTAGTTCTGTAACCTTGTCAGACATTTGGTCTTGCTTACTCTTACCACGAGCGCGGTAGAGAAGCGAACCACCTGGGTCAACACGGACAACATCGCCATCAACCATAAGCATATTGTCATAACCAAGACCGACAGAATCCCAGTTCATCAACCAAGCATCAACAGCAAAAGCTTCCTGAGCCTTAGCCAATACTGCTGGGTCAGACAACTTATCCTTGAAATCCTTAGTGCTTCCATCAATCCAAGGAGATACAAGAACAGTATTACCATTCTCATCTTTACCTAAGAATACTCGACCACTCTTAACACCTGCTTCTTCATAAAGAGCAGAGGCAAGGGCTTCATTGCGTGCGTGACGCTCTGGGTCAGATGTATCGTCAACATTGTTAGGTGGTTTTACAAAGAATGTATTACCATTTTGGTCTTCATAGATTGCTCCGCCAGTTGAACCACCAGCAGTGCCAACTTTTTTCCAACCAGAAACATCAAATACAGTTCCAAGTTCCTTAGGAGTAGCAGTTGCTACTGCATCTGCTGGAGCAGGAGTTGCAGGAAGATTTGACTCATCTGAAGAAGTATTAAGAATTACTTCAGCGTTATCAGCAAAAGGACCAAACAAACTACCCTTAGCACTCATATCCTTAATCTGGTCAGCAGTAAACCAACCATGCTCCGAGTGCTCCCAGTTAGTCTTGATATCGTCAGGACCAATAGCATCTGGTGCTACATCAGCAACAAGAGTCTTGTATGACCAGTTAGGGTCACCAGTTGAGTCGTGGGTGTGTACAAAAGTTGCCTTACCAGTAAGGTCAATACCTGCTTCTTCACCAAGTTCTTTAAGAACTGTTGATTCTGGATTAGCAGCTGCTTCAGCAGTGTCATGTGCTCCACCGAAGTAAGCCCACTTACCACTACCTGAACTTGTACCCTGACGACGAGCAAGAAGGTATTCGTAGTTACCATCAGCGTTCTTACGGCGTACAAGAATACCTGCACCACCAAACTGACCCCAGTACTTACGAGGACCACCTTCGGCAATGGACTGCTCTGTGTAGAGGTCACCTTCACCGCTATTAGGGTCTGTGTTTCCATACATAGGAACAAAGAATGGAAGTGATGGTGGCTGTAGTTCACCTGTACGAAGTTTTATTGCATCTTCAGAAGTAATTCCATCGGCGTAAAAGTTACCGTGGTCATTCTGTTTAATATCGTAGTTATTCCACTTAGCCGGTGCTTCAGGCATTGGAATTGAGGTATCTGCTGGTGATTCAAGAACTGGCATTTCTGAACCATCAAGAGAGTTATTAGGACGGCGTACACCGCTATAGTTCTTATTGTACTTAAACCAGTTTTTAACATAAGTACTATCTGTTCCAACAACACGAGTAGCAATATTAAAGTGCGTATCTTTATTTGGGTCCTGCTCAATAGAAAGGATTTCGTGGAAGCCACCGTGTTCTGCTGGAATAAAGTCTCCAACTTTGAAATCTACAGGACGGATAGTGTCCTCAATCAAAGTTGTATTGTTGTCATCCTTAACCCACTCTGGACTATCTGGAAGAGCAGGACCAGTTGGGAAATTAGCAGGAGGATTGATTGCATCATTCTTAGCATTGAAAATACCATCTGGATTAGGAACTTCTGGAGCAGAAGCACTCTTAACAAGGTCATCAAGTGAGACAGTCTTACCATCAGCAATTTTTGCTTCAGCATCCTTAAGAGCCTGAGCAGCAGTCCAAGCCTTAAACGCTTCACGAGCGGCTTGCCAATCAGCAAACTTACCTTCATATTCAGCAAACTTTGTTTCTGGGTCAAGATGAGTTAAAGCATCAGCATCATTAGTTTTTGACACTTCATCAAGCATTGCAAAAAGAACACCGTGAGTTGCTAATGAATCAGCAGCAGCATTATGAGCATTAGTTAAGTCAATACCATAACGAGCAGCAAGAGCCTCAAGAGTATTTACACCCTTTGCATGAGGTGGAGCCTTAGTAATTGACTGAGCCAAAGGAAGAGTATCAACAACTCCACCAACATTGTATTGAAGACCAGCTTTATCAAATTGATATTTAAGAATAGGAATATCAAAGCCAGCAATATTCTGACCGCCAAGGATTGCACCTTCACCAAGCCACTCAGCAAATGCCTTATGAGCCTCTTCTAGTGTTGGTTGTTGCGCTAACCATTCATCACTTACAGGCTCTCCATCAGGGTTCTTTAGATTACCCTTAAGAACTTTATTTCCATTTTCATCTGTGGTGTAGTAGTACTCACCAAGAGGCTTACCAGGATTGATGAACATATCAAATGAATCAACAACCTTGCCATCTTTAATTTTATGAGCAGCAAGTTGAATTGGTGCAGAGTCAGGGCCAAAGCCACCATCACCAACAGTCTCGTAGTCAAAGAAAGCAATCTCTTCCTGAGATAAAAGTTCCATAAACTTTTTTGGGTCGCCATTTGCTTGCTTAGCAAGTTCAGTTAGACGCTCGCCTTGGAACGCAGGTTGAGCAGGTGCACGACCCGGCTTTTGAGGAGCAGTTGCTACAGAAGAAACAGGTGAAGTATCTCCTGCAACATAGTCACCAACAGGGTCGCTATATTTATCAGCAGAAGCCTTAGCACCTGCGTGGAAGTCCTCAACATTCTTC
>Ga0209188_1001704_pt1 | contig 17136 bp, 9 predicted proteins | sample C_130625_EF_Meta_FD_187307 | JGI IMG/M metagenome (GOLD analysis project Ga0209188, IMG submission 187307) | Freshwater microbial communities from Lake Croche, Canada to study carbon cycling - C_130625_EF_MetaG (SPAdes) (version 2) | ecosystem: Environmental > Aquatic > Freshwater > Lake | place...
ATTATTCAGAATTTTACCTCGCTATTTTTATGTAGCCATTTTTTTTAATAGATGCATACTACTAAGTAGGTTTATACTTTTTACTTTTACAAGCATCACTACAATATTTTACTTCCTCCCAACTGCGCTCCCATTTTTTACGCCAACTAAATGGTCGGTTGCAATGCAGACAAATTTTTGAAGGCAAATCTCCTTTTTTGATATTTTTATGATTGCTATTTTTCAATGGAGTTTATTTAATAATCATTTGCCTAAAAGTTAAATTAATTCTTGGTGCTATTACCTTTTTTGATTTAGGTAAAGCATGCCACCAATTTTGTTGAATAGGTCCTTTCATTTCCAATAAGGATCCATTTTCAAGTAATACAGATATCGTTTTTTTAGAAGTTTTATGTTTGAAAGAGAATTTTCTTTCAGCACCTATACTTAAGGAAGCTATGGAGCTTTGCGAAATAATTTCCTTTTCGTCATCACTATGCCAGCCCATGCTTTCATCCCCGTTATGGTATAGGTTTAATAAGCAGGCATTGTACTTTACCTTGGTTATGGATTCAATAAGTTCTTTAATTACTAAGAGTTCTTGGGACCAGGGCAAACCAATTTTTAATTTACCCGAATAAGTGTAAGAAATTTTTGGATCACTATAAAACGCTACTTTTCTTTTTGTGACAATTTCCTTTCCAAACATCATAACACGATCTTGTTCCCAACTTATTTTGTTGAATAGTTCGTTGTAATAATGACTTATTTGTTCAGCAGCAATGGCGTTCGGATAATACAAAGCCTCTCCATCTTGGTTTATGATATTTGGAATATTATGATTCATTTTTCATTCCTTCTTTTTTGGCTAAGAATTTTTGTTTTTCTTTGCACCATTATAAAACAATAGATATTCATTTATTGTTCAAACTAATTTATATGAGTGCGAATATATCAAAATTAAAGGGAGCGATACAACCTGCTCGTGAGCAGTTATTATCCCATAAAGTGTATAGTCAAATCAATGATTTGCAAGGCCTTCAAAAATTTGCAAGCTTTCATATATTCGCTGTTTGGGATTTTATGAGCTTGTTAAAATCTTTGCAAATGGGCTTGACTTCGGTTACGCTACCATGGTTACCGGTTGGATCGGCCAATACAAGATATTTAATCAATGAAATTGTAACAGGAGAGGAGTCCGATGTGGATGAGCAAGGGAATAGAATAAGTCATTTTGAATTGTATAAACAAGCCATGGAGCAAATGGGCGCTTCTACCGATGCGATTCATACTTTAATAAAGTCCTTGCTTGAAGGACAAAACATATTTACTGCCATTGAAAATGCCAGTATCCCTCAAAATATCAAATCCTTTTTGGCTTTCACTTTTGATATAGCCATGAATGCGCCGTTGCATGTAAAAGCAGCGGTGTTCACTTTTGGTCGTGAGGATTTAATTCCGGATATGTTTACCCAATTATTGAATGAGATTTATGCGGAGCATCCTCAAAAGGTTTCCATCTTTAAATACTATATCGAAAGACATATCGAAGTAGATGGGGGGCATCATAGTCAATTAGCCACTGAAATGGTTGCTGAATTATGTGGAACTGATACCCAAAAATGGGAGGAGGCTACCAATGCTTCTATAAAGTCATTAGAAGTGCGTAATTTATTATGGGATGCGGTGATGGAGGCGTAATTTCTAATTTATTTCTTTTAATATATGTTATAATAAATATATTAAAACAATTGATTTATAGTGTAATACAAATAATTACAACAATTTTTTGCCTTTAATTAGGGGCCCAAAGATATATTCTATATTTTCATTTTAAGTTAATGATTAAATCTAGGTCATTATATATTATAACTTAGTTTAATGTAATTTCATGAAGTATACTACAAATACACTAATTCAATTTTCTTACTTTTTTGTTTTTGTTTTTTCCATCATTGTTTTATTGGATGTGCTCGTAAGGTTCAAATCGCCCATTAAGCTAAAAATCTTTTTTTTATTAGTAGGATTATCTATTTGTGTTTCTAGTTTCTGTTCTTTTAGTATGACGGGGCCAGATCAATATATTTTTTTACTCAAAATTTGTAAGGTAGTAGCTGGAACGGCATTTGTTCAAATATTTACTAATTTATATTTCATCCAGTACAAAAAATTGGCAAATATTCATTTTATTTCAGCCTATATATTTTATATTTTTTTAATTTGTTATGTTCAAATCGTTGGTTATGATAATGTATTTCCAAAATACAATACAAAAACAAGTTTTGTAGATCAAAGAGAATTTACTTACCATCTTCCTGTGATTTTGAATTTTTTTATCTATTTCTATTTTATCGTTTTTAATTTATTTTGTTTCTATTATGCTTACAATATAATCTTTAAATTTTCATTTAAAAATATATATTTTAAAAGATTTAAAATTTGGACCTACTGTTTTTTTATTTTTGTTACGGGTCAAATTGTTTTTTTTATCATCTTTACGATGCTTAAACTACCCATAAATGGTAATCATTTAATCACGATAGTATTTAGTATTGGCACCCTTTTAATAGTTTTGTATAGACCCAATTTTATCAATAAAAATGGGTTTAAAATTTCTTTTGGCTTTTTATTTAATAAAAATGACTTTAATTCAGTAATTAAAGAGGTAGATTTTAATTTTCATTTTTATACTAATTTTTATTACAAAACTAAATCTGCGGATATTGCTGAATTTGCAAAAATCATGGGGGTGAGTAAAGAAATTATGTTTAACTATATTTATTTTACCTATGCTATTAGCTTTGAAGAATTGGTTAATAAAGCAAGGGTGGGATACTTTGTAGAAATTATAAAGGCCCCTGAATTTAAAAATTATACTGTGGAGGCCTTGGCCATGGAAGTTGGATTTAGTTCAAGACAGCGTTTTTATCAGCCCTTTAAAAAGTACCACGGAGGGAATCCTTCTGACCTTATAGATGTTTTTTAATACCAATAAAATTTATTGTAATGAATTTAACAACTGAATCACTTATCCAAACTTCCTACTTTTTTATATTCCTATTTTCCATTATTGTTTTAATGGATGTGCTCATTCGTTTTAAATCGCCATTAAAATTAAAGGTTTTTTTCTCCTTATTTGTCCTTGCAATTCTTGTTGGTGCATTTTGTTGTTTTTTTAGGAGGGATCCAGGTGAGTATTTTTTTCTTATCAAGATTAGTAGAATAGTGCTTGGAACTTCTATGGTTCAAATATTCACTAATTTGTATTTTATTCAATTCAAAAAAATTGCAAATATATATACCATTGCAGCATACTCCTTTTATACGTTCTTGATATTTTATGTTCAAGTAGTGGGATATGACACGGTATTTACAAAATCTGCTATTTTACATAATAGTTACAACCTGCCTAGCTATCTTAAATTTTTTATTGAGCTTGATTATATTTCAGTTATATTATTTGTCCTTTACTACACTTATAATATTTTGTTCAAGTTTTCATACAAAAATATTTATTTTAAAAGAATCCAAATTTGGACATTCTGCTTTTTTATAATACTTGCTGCGCAATTATTTATGAATTTTTTTACGATCCTATTCGTATTTCCGGATCATTTCAGCGTTTTTATTCCAATTGTTTTCAGTTTATTCTTTCTATTAATTATATTATACAGACCCAATTTTATAAATAACAATGGGCCCAAGATTTCTTTTGGCTATTTATTTAATAAAAATGACTTTAGCCAGGATGTAAATGAAATTGATTTTAACTATCAATTTTTTACGAATTTTTATTATAAGTCTAAAACTGCCAATATTGAAGATTTTTCAAATAGTATGGGTGTAAACAAAGACCTTCTGTTTAAATATATTTATTTCAAATATTCAACTAGTTTTGATGAATTGGTTAATAAAGCGAGAGTCGAATACTTCGTTGAAATCATCAAAAAGCCACAATACAAAAATTATACAGTGGAGGCATTGGCTTTAGAGGTTGGTTTTAGTTCTAGACAGCGCTTTTACCAGCCTTTTAAAAAGTATCATGGGGGTAATCCTTCTGATCTTATCAATGTTTTAAATTAGTAAATCATTGATAATCAATGTCATTTGAAACGTTACAACTGTAATTTTTATCAAATCAATGACATTTAGCATCATTACATAGCAAATTTGCTATCCAGTTATTTTTATCCAATTTTTATGATCCAAAATGTTGGATCATGTCTTTATTAAATTTTTTCAAAGATTTTATTTCAAAGGATCATTTTAACGATCTTAATATCAAAACTGTATTTGATCATTATTTTTTTGATTTAAAATATTATTTACATCAGGACTGTTCTTATGAAGAGTTTTCCATTTTATTGAATATTACCCCCGAAAAATTAGACCAAATTGCTCATCAAAATTATGGAAGTTCATTTCAATCGCTGTTAAATGAACGTAGGTATCGTCATTTAATGTATGAGATAGAAAGTCCAATCAATTCGAATTTGTCCATTGAATCCATCATAAAGTTGAGTGGGTTTACTTTGAATGACAATTTTGTTGATTTATTAAAATCAAAACAAAACGCTGATATACTGTCCGATAGATTGTTAGCAAATTCACATACAAAAAATCCTAAATCATCATAAAAATACAATTATGAAAAAGTTCCCATTTATTTTATTCTTTGTGGCTGCCTTGTTCGCTGTAAAAAATGTTCATGCACAAGCCAATGTTCAATCCACAGGTATTTCCATCCAAGGAATTGCACGTGATGACAATAATTCAGCGCTTGCCAATATCGATCAGTTAGGGCTGGCCTTTAAAATTTATTATTTTGATGGCAGCAATAATGAGGTGCAAATTTTAAGTCAAACTGCCAACGTAAAAACAGATAATTTTGGTGTATTTTCCTATGTATTGAGTATAGACAATAGTTTATTTACTGCCATTTCCAATTCACAAGCTTATTTAAAAGTAACACAGGGGAGTACTGTTTTTTCAAACGAAAAATTACAAGCGGTACCTTATGCAATTCAAGCACAAAATGGTGTTCCAACTGGCACCATCATGGCTTATATTGGGACTACTGCACCAACAGGTTGGTTATTATGTGATGGATCCTCTTTTCCTGATAATGCTTACTATGCGCAATTAAAGTCATTGTTAGGTGGTACCAATACCCCAAATTTAGCTGCTCGTTATTTAAGAGGCACAGGGGTGCAAGAGGGTAGAGGAGGTATTGCATTAAAAGGAACACAATATGATGAGTTAAGACAACATGCTCATAGTGTAAACATAACCACCACCTCCAATGGTAATCACGAGCACAATGCAGGAAATGGTTTTAATCAATTACTAAGAGCAGATAATCGTTATTGGGTGAATTGGAGTAACACATCTTCAGCAACTGCTACGAATCCACCTCAGGATCCACAAAACAGGGTAAATGTATACGACCACGCTAATCTTCCATCTGCTGGTGATCATACGCACACAGTAACTGGCAATACAGCGTCTGCAGGTAGTGCCGATGGTACTTATGGAGATACGCGTCCCTATACTTATGGTGTTAACTGGATTATTAAAATTTAATCTGTTCGATAGTTGGTTTTAATCATTCCTATTTAAGTTTTCAAAATTTATACAATGAAAAAAGTTGTTCTACTTACGATATTTTCTATTAGTGTTAGCTCTTTGTTTGCGCAATTGCAAGAAAAGTTAGGCGTTAAATCTGTTATTGGTGCTTCTGCTGTTCAAAAAGACAATCTTAATTTGCAGCTAACACAAACCAGAAATGGCGTAAATGGAACCTTTACCATAAAAAGTGTGGGCGTACAAGTAGGCTTACCTTATATGGGGGTCATAAATGCACCACAGGGCAATAATTCTACACAGTATTATAAAATGGATTTAGGGTTTCCTTGGGGCATTCGGTATCGTTATAGCACTTTCTCTGAGGATGCTTTTACAGTTTCAAAAGGGTATTACACCGACAAAATAAATATTAATTGGGGGATAAAAAATAATGTTGGTTCCATTACAAGTTTTATTATTTATCGCTCTACGGACATTACTAGCTCAAGTCCTGATTGGGGTAATCCAATTGCAACAATATCAAGTGTTGCCCGCACATATGATGATATAAATACAGAAGGTGGAAAATTATATAAATACAAGGTGGTTGCTACAGGCGTTGAGTCGGTACAAAATATTTATTCCTCTTATATCATTGGTATAGGATACAGAAATCCAACAGGGGTAATTACAGGAAACGTAAGTTTTAGTGCAGGCAGTCCAGTAAAAAATGTATTGGTTTCTGCAACGCCTACTGGAACTACTTTAAATTTTGGAAATTCTTTGCGAATCCCTTCCAATACATTTGCTGCAGTGAATAATTTGCATAAAGTTTTAAAGGACTCTCTTACACTGCAAGCATGGGTAAAACCAGAAACAGACTTTAATAATGATGCGATCACCCTGTATGAACTTAAAAGTAATGTGGGGCAATCAAAATATTTTAAAGTAAAATTAGGCGTAGTTAACAATAGAAAAACCCTCTCCCTGATTATTGAAGAGCCATACATGGGTGACCATGTTATTACTTTAAGTGATTATATTCCTAATGGGGAGGTGGATAATAAAGGAGCGGATGTACTAGTACCTGTAACCGATGTTAATGGGTCTTTTACGCATTTTTCTGCTGTGTTAAGAAACAATGTAGTACCTGAAATTTATATCAATGGAAGATTGATAAATGCAGATTACGCGGATAAAATGAATACTATTTTAGCGAATAATACTGCAGCTGGCAGTACGCCTCCTACTGTAACTTTTTCTAGTTCAAATATTGCTACACGTTTAAATACGAGTTCAGACGGATATCCTCAAAATTGGACGCAATTTAATTTGGGAGGTGGTAAAACAGCCCTTTTAGATGAATTTAGAGTTTGGGAAACAGCATTAACACCTTCTCAAATTCTAACAGATTATCGAAGATACTTAAAAGGCAATGAAGCCTTTTTACATACATATATTACAGCAAATGAAGGCACAGGTAATTATGCCTATGACCTTTCCTCTACTGGGTTTAATTTTCATGGCAACAATGCACAATTGAATTATTCGACTACTCAGGATAACCAGAACTCATCTAGTAGCCTAGTACAAACTGGCTTAGTGGTAAATTTAGATCCAGGACAAACAAATAGTTATGCTGGTTCTGGAAGTTTATGGACAAATATAGGTAGCGGAGGTTCTACATATAATGCTACTTTACAAAATTCACCTACCTATAGCGCTAATTATGGAGGAAACTTCGCCTTCAACGGCACAAATCAATCTACGGTAATTTCTAGGCCAGTGCAGGATGATTTCACCTTAAGTGCTTGGTTTAAAACCACTTCAAATGCTGGCGAAGCAAATGAATCTTGGAGGGGCATTGGTATTATAGATGGTGAAGTACCGGGTAATGTGAATGATTTTGGGTTGACCATGGGACAAGGAAAATTAATGTTTGGAGTAGGCAACCCCGATTTAACCATTTTATCTCCTAATACATATAATGATAACAAATGGCATAATGTAGTTTGTACAAGAGTAAAATCAACGGGCGCTATAGTAATGTATGTGGATGGGATTCAAGTAGCTTCAGGTACTGGATCTACGAATTCCCTGACTAGCCCCACTGAATTAAAAATCGGAAGAAGTAATGAAGGAAGATATTTCCAAGGAAATATTTCTGCAATTAATATCTACAACAATGCCTTAACATCATCTCAGGTACAACAAAATTACAATTACCAATACACAAGACACCAAGATCCTAGAACTAGCTTTAGCAGTGTTGTACCAACTAATACCCAGTTAGGTATATTAGGGGTAACGGATCAAAATGGTAATTATGTTATTTCAGCAGTACCATACACGGGTAATGGAAATTCATATACAATTGTTCCTTCCTTTGGTAAACATAAATTTAATCCTACACAACAATTGGTATACATTGGTGTTGGTTCTACTGTGATCAATAATGTAAACTTTAAAGATATCTCCTCTTTTGTTTTTAAAGGACTAGCAGCATATGATAGTAGAGGTGTTTTTCCAACAACTTCCGACGCAGCAATTAAGGGAGACATTAAAGAAAATGAATTTTATAATGCCTACACGGTAGGTAACACAAAATATCAAAAGGCGGAATATTGGGCATATAAAAATGCATCAGGGGGAATTGATAGTTTACGAAGGTATGCAGTGATCCCTGTTCCAGGTGCGCTCGTAAATATAGACAATCAACCTGCTATTGATGCCAATAATGTACCTGTTACGACAGACATTAATGGACGTTTTTCAATACAGGTTCCCATAGGTCAACATGCCATTACACTTGTAAAGAGTGGCCATCAATTTATTTATGAAGGAAGATATCCGGCCAATACAAGTTCGGTAGTGAATGGGCAAACAGTGATTACCAATAATTACCAGGATTTTTACCAGGATCAAATAGAACCCATCACATTTATTGACACTACAAAAGTGACGGTTATAGGAAGGGTAGTTGGTGGTATTGTTCAGTCACAACAAACAATCGGTTTTGGTGACAATGGTAAAAAAACATATAATTATACTGATGCAGCAGGGGTGAGTCAATCGGCGCTGTATACTTCTGTTAATAATATTGGAGTTGCACAATTAACGCTTGGCTATATGCCTGTAGGTGCAAGCACCGTAACGCCAGAATACAAAACAAGTTTTAAAACCAACGCAGAGACGGGAGAATTTAGGGTAAAATTGTTGCCACTGTATTACAACCTTTCTCAAAATGATTTGGCATTTATTAGTGGTAAAAATCCTGGCAATAAGCCATTATTAGACCAAGATAAAACAATCAATTTTACAACAATAAATTCTTATCAAACGCCAACCTTTAAGCAGGGAAATACGATTATTAATGGGGCACCCTATCAGGAAGTATTAAAGTATACCTACTTTGCCAATCCTGAATTTAATGTATTAAGTCAAAGTTCAGATGCACAAATTACGGCAGATGGTAACACGTATAAAATTGCAGATGATCAAACTACCCCTGTATTTAGTCAGTTTGGAAATTATCAAATTAATATTCAAGCGCAAGAAACTTACTACAATTATGATAAAAGTACCACGAATCCAACTATTTCAAAAGTGCCAGTAGTGGGTGGACAAATTATTGCTACGAACAATTTAGCTTTAGATAATTCAGAGAGTACAGATGTTTCAGCTACCGACTCTAGTATCATAATTTATTCTTTCAAAGGGGGATTGCCTAATACCGATGCAGCTAGTGGTTATAAAAGAACCCTCAATTTATTGTACCGTCTAAATAATGTTGATTACCCCATTAAAAATTATAAAACTGAAGGTATTCTATTGGGTGGTACATCCGATGGTACCCAAACATTTGTAACAGCAGGTCCGCAAATTCCAGATTTCGTATTGCGTGATCCTCCGGGTGCAAATAGTTCTGCCACGATTGAAAAAGGATCATCCTTTACTTTTTCAAAAGGAAGCTCTTTTGCATTAAGTGGTTCAACCGATACAAAACTTACTGCTAAAATGGGGTTTGAGGTAAGCGTAGGAGGTTCTATTTTAGGTCCTGTGGTAAAAACCGAAGTTGAAGCTGATCTTGTAAATGGTGTGGGTATTTCAACTTCTTCTTCAAACGGCACAAATGTCGATCAAACCTATACGTTTAATCAATCCATTTCAACAAGTGATGATCCAGGTTGGGTTGGTAACGAAGCGGATTTATATATAGGATATTCTGCCAATCAATACTATGGTACTTATAATGATTTAACGACTTCGTTTACTCAAAATAGTGCAACACCTATCAAAATAGTTCCTTCGTCCGGATCTAACAATAATTATGTATACCCTAAAATTAATTCTGCCATTTATTTTAATGAAGCACCACAAAAAACATTTTTTGTATATTCTCAAAGAAGTATTTTAAATGACTTGATTCCAAAGTACCAAACAATTATTAATCAGATTGATAGTGGTATTTTAAAAGAAAATACAAGTGGTGTATTGTCTAGAAATTCATATGTGAATTCAATTAATTTATGGAGAAAAATCATATTGAATAACGAGAGTACCAAATATGCAGCTTTCACTGACAAGGATAAACTTAAAACATCTTTAAATAGCATTGTAGATGGATTAAAAGATCCCATTACCAAAACACTTTCACCTTCTGCAAAAGGGTTAAAGGATATGTTGAATGCAACTTTCTTTCAAAATATATCATTTGATGCTGGTGTGGGAGAAATTACAAAATCGTATAGTGTTGAAAGAGTTAGTGCTAGTTCCTTGTCATTTAATTTAGATATTGATCGTTCATTTGGTGGAAAAGCGGGTTTTAAATTTAATGGAACTGGATATGAAGTAGAAAATGAAAGCCATATTGGTGCTGGTTATGAAAACAGTAGTCAAAATCAAAACAGTAATAATGCGACTGTATCTTACACCTTAAAAAATAGTAATGGTGCAGGCAACTTATTAAGTATTGATGTGATTAATCCATTTGATGGAAATGGTCCCATATTTATTACAAAAGGAGGACAAACTTCTTGTCCTTATTTGCCAGCTGAATTAACGCACTTCTACAATCCAAATCATCCAAATGTAACTGCACCAAAGCCATCCATTGTGGATTTGTCCGATAATGAAAAAGTGGCATTATCACTAGCAACTGTTCAGATAGAAAAACCAGAAATAAAAGTACTTTCCAATAATGTGACTGGTATTTATGATGGCCGTAATGCTGAGTTTGTTTTAAAATTACGCAATACAAGTACGGCTAACTTAGATGTTCCTTTTTTACTTACCGTTGATCAATTAACCAACCCAGATAATGCACAAATAAATATTGATCCTAATGGAACTATCATAAATATCCCAGCAGGTCAAACGGTTACATATACAATGACGCTAAAGAAAATAAAACAGGATCAATTTGATTATAAAAATATCAAAGTATCTCTTCAATCGCTTTGTGACGGAAATGTAGCAAGCTCGGTGTTGGTTTCAGCTAGTTTTATTCCTGCATGTTCACCAGTAAGTGTTACAGCACCTTCCAACAATTGGTTGTTAAACCGAAATACGGCTTATGACGGTGCTAACACCAAACCAGTGAATATTTCATTAAGGGATTACAATACTAGTTTCTCTAGTTTTCAAAAAATAAATTTAGAATACCGATTACAAGGAACCCCTAATTGGACAGGTTTAAGAACCTTTTATAAGAATCCAACCGACACCAGTAAAGCAATACAAGGTGGAGACAAAAATGTGGAATTAATAGCGGGTAATCAATTAAATTACAGTTGGGATATTGCAGGCCTAGGATTGAGTAGTGGTAATTATGAAATTAGAGCAAGAACCACTTGTTACAATAATACCACTTTTGAATCCCAAATTATACAAGGAACTGTAAGTCTAGAAGCACCTGTGGTATTTGGTACGCCTACACCAACCAATGGTATATTAGGACTTGGGGATGACATTACGGTAAAATTCAATAAACCAATTAAAAAGAATGGTACTGTTACCAAGTTTGAATTTTTAGTGCAACAAAATCAGTTACCCGTAAGTCATCAAGTATCCCTTTCCTTTAATGGCGCTAGTAACACGGCAACGATTAATAAGCCATACATTACGACGGGTGATTTTAGTATTGAATTTTGGATGATAAACGCTAGTCCAAGTGGTACTTCTACTTTATTAAGCCAATCAGGAGGGCTTAAAGTGGAATTAATTGATAATGTTTTAAAATATACACTTGGCGGTCAAAGTATTAGTGCGACTATTTTAAAGGATGGTAATTACAATCACTATACACTTTCTTACAATGCCTCTATTCCGAAGCTTAGTATTATTGAAAATGACAAAGAATTGTCTTCTACGACAAGTCCAAATCCAACAACAATTTTGAGCTTTACCAATACTAGTCCAATTGTCATTGGAGGCAGTAGCTTTAAAGGTAATATACATGACTTGAGATTATGGAGTAAACCTATCACAAGAGATCAGTCTGTAGCCAATATGAATGTTTCTTTAACAGGTAGTGAAAGTGGTATTTTAGGTTTCTGGCCAATGAATGAAGGTATCGGAACAATTGCTAAAGATTTAGCTAGGTTCAAAAGTTTAGATATTGCCAATGCCAATTGGGATATTTTCCCTAAAGGAACTGCCTATGATTTTACCGGTACTAATTATTTAACAACCAATGGCAATACGTTCTCTAAAGTGATTATTTCAAAAGAAATGGATGCGACCCTTACTTTTTGGATGAAAACGGCGCAGTCCAATGCTACTGTATTATCTAATGGTAAAGGGGATAGTACCGATTATGTAGAAAGCAATCAATTTAGAAATAAGTGGGCTTTCAATACCAATGCAAATGGTGGATTGGAATTAGCTGCAGAAGGAAAAACATATGCCTTTGGAAATGTAAAAGTAAATGATGATAGTTGGCACCATGTTGCAGTAAGTTTAACAAGATATGGTGGCATACAACTTTATATAGATGGTAATCAAATGGGATCTTATGCAACTGCCAATATTGGTGGTTTATCATCTAGCAGTTTATTTATAGGTGCTCGTGGTCAAGCCAATGCAACAACGAATACGGTTGATAGGTACTTTGTTGGAAAAGTGGATGAGCTTTGTATTTGGAATATGGCTCGAACAGCAGACCAAATAAAAGGGGATATGTATTTTGAGCAAAATTATACCAATAATGGGTTGTTGTTTTATTCCAATTTCAATAAGCCAGATGTGGCTAATTCAAATGGACCAAAATACTATTATCCACAGGATGCTTTTACCCAAGTAAGTGATTATATGTTACCAAAGATTAAAGCGATTGTTCAAACTAATTTATTGGTGAATTTAGATCCAGCAGAAAATAGTAGTTATTCAGGTTCAGGAAGTTTATGGACTAATATTGGAAGTGGTGGTTCTTCGTATAATGCCAGCCCAACAAATCAAACGGCTCCAACATTTAGTTCAACGGACGGAGGAATTTTTACTTTCAATGGTACAAACCAAGGAACGCAATTTCCTAGAGGTTCAATAATGGATGATTTTACTTTAAGTACTTGGTTTAAAACAGCTTCTAATGTTGGAAATCTAGGAGCATGGTGGGGAGGAATGGGATTAATAGATGCGGATTGGCCAGGTAATGCAAATGATTTTGGTTTATCTATAGCGCAAGGAAAATTAATGTTTGGAACTGGAAACCCAACTGCTAACATCACTTCATCCAACACCTATAATGATAATAACTGGCACAATGTAATTTGTACAAGAACAAAAGCAACTGGGGCACTCAAAATGTATGTTGATGGTAATCTAGTTGCCAATACGACAGGTAGTATAAACACATTAAATAGTCCAGGCCAAATATTTATCGGGAATTGGAATAATGATAGATTTTTCAACGGAAAAATGTCTGCCGTACATATTTATTCCAGTGCATTAAGCGAAGCAGAGGTTAAGAATAACTACGAAGTACTTAGCCCAAGATTTAGCGGTCAAGCAAATGGTGGAGCTACAACAGTTAGTTTTACCGATGTTACCCCTGCTATTAAACCTTATCGTCCTACGGAATCCATTGTAGTAAATCCTGTAATTAATGGAGATCAAATTGTATTAGTTCCTTCTATTTCTAGTTGGGCAAGTATCGAAGGGAAGGTGGCTTATATCACTGTTTCTAATTTGAATGATATGTATGACAACCGTCAAGCCTCTCCAGTTACTTGGAGTGCCTTCATCAACAAGAATCCAATTAAAATGTTTGTAGAAGGGCAGGGCGATGTGGCAAATTTTGTAAAGACAACTGATTCCAGTTTAACTTTCCAAATAACGCTGTTGAATCAGGGTGGATTGTCTCAACCATACACATTTAATGTTCCAAGTTGGTTAACCCTTTCTTCTTTTTCAGGTATTCTAGAACCTAATAAGTCTACCACCATCCTAGCAACGGTAGATTTGAAATTAGCCCCAGGTAATTACAATAATATTATTTCATTAACCACCAATTATGGAATAGATAAAAAAGTACAGTTGAATGTAAGGGTGTTGGTTAAAGAGCCGAATTCTCCATTCAATCCCAATAATTTTACCCAATCAATGAGCATAGTTGGTAAGATAAAAATAAATGGATTGTATGTCAATGATGTGTATGACAAAATTTGGGCAGTAGGCCCTGGCGGAAATGGTATGGAAATTAGAGGGAAGGCTTCCCTTTCCTATGACAGTAGATTAAACAACTACAACGTATTTTTAACAGTGTATAGCAATCAAGTGAGCGGTGAAGATATCACATTCTTTATATGGGATGCAGCACAAGGTAATTTCTTAGAAGCCACCTTGGACGGGGCCCTGAGTGTACCATTTGTTGCTGACAAAATAATAGGAAGTTACACGACTCCTTCCATTTTTGAAAATACGAATGTAGCTGGGCAATTAGTTACCTTAAATCAAGGATGGACATGGGTTTCCTTTAATGTCAATGATACTAGATTTGGAAATTTAAATAATTTAACCACCGGGTCAACCTTAAATACTTCGGATATTGTTCAGTCCAATGCGCCTGCATTATTTGATTCTTATCAGTACTATGGCGCTGGAGCTGCCAACAATTCATGGTCGGGAGGTATTACAAATAATGGCGGTATTTCGAATAATAAAATGTACAAGTTTAAATTGACAAATGCAACTGACTTTAAGTTGAAGGGAGTACCTGTAAATTTAAATACATGGTCCTTTAATTTACAATCAGGTTGGAACTGGTTACCATATGTTGCAAATAAAAATATTCCAATTGGAGACGCGTTGTCTAATTTAGATCCAAGTGAAGGGGATTTAGTAAAATCACAAAATTTATTTTCAGTATATAGTAGTCTTGCACATGCATGGAAAGGTTCATTGACTTATTTAAATCAGTCTGAAGGGTATATGATTAATGTTGCTAAAGCGCAAACATTAACCTATCCAAGCTATTTAAATAGAATAAATAAAACACCACCTTCTTACATTCAAATTATAGGGCAGGATCAAATTAAAGTCAATGCTGGAAATATTGTTAACACAGCAGTCTTAATGAATGATATAAATAAAGCAACACCAGCAATTGCTAGGGACTACACTAAATTCGCAAGCAATATGAATGCCATTGTTAAATTACCAGAAGGTTTTAATGAACTCAAATTTTACAATGATGCAGGTGATTTAAGGGGGGATGCGAAAACGATGAATGTTGACGGACAAGAACTTGCATTTGTTACAATTTATGGTGACAAGCCCGAACCGCTAACTGCGTATATTGGTTCTAATGGCATTGCACAAGCAACAACAAAAATTGTTAATTTCTCTTCAGATGCAGTTTTAGGTACCGTGGCTAGTCCAATACTCATTGAACTACCTAAACAAGAAATAAGTATATTCCCTAATCCATTCCATGAAGAATTAAAAGTGGCTATCAATAGTAAAGAAAAGGGAATTGCAAAAGTAATTATCTATAGCTTGGTTACGAGTCAAACTTATTACTCACATGAATTTAGCTTGAATTTTGGAATGAATGTCTTTAAGCTTTTGCCAAATGTTCCAACGGGCGCATATGTTATAAAAGTGCAAATTGGTGAGCAAGTGGTATTGAATAAAATTATTAAGGATTAATAAAAGTCACATGAAAAAAAGAGTAGCAATTTTTATATTATTTTTGGTTTCTTCCTCATTTTTATTTGCCCAAGCACCAGTGTGGAAAGTAAATGAGCCCGCTTACCAATACACAATGACCATCGTTGCAAAGCTAAATATGGATAATATTCCATTAAAGAATGTAACTGATCTTGTAGGTGCTTTCGTTGGCACTACTTGTAGGGGCGTTAGTAACCTTACTTATGTGCCAAGTACAAAATCCTATTATGCTTATTTAACTGTATTTTCAAACACACCTGGCGAAGCAATTACTTTTTATATCTACAATAGCGCAAGGAATAAAACGGTAAAAGTGACCAAAACAATCCCTTTTGCTCCCTACGAAACTTATGGAAATCTGTTTCAATCTTACAGTATTGCTGAGCCGATGCTAAATAACAAAGCGGAACTATTAACATTTGAATTTTTAAATATTAAGTCGAAAACTAATTCAATAGCATCTGGTATTGTTAAGCTTTTAATTTCTGATAGCTATCGACTAGATAGTTTGACGCCAGTGTTCACTTGTAGTAATGGTGCCAAATTATTAAAAAATAGAATTGAGCAAACCTCTGGATTATTATCAGATAATTTTACAAAAGCTGTTAATTATGAAGTTTTGTCTGAGGATGAATCTACAATAAATAGTTACGCTATAAGCATAACGCAATTTCCTGATCCACCTTTGTTTTATAAAATAGATGCCGTTTGTAAAAAACTTGGTTCGATAAAGGTGGTGTCCAAGTTAGAAGGAGCACCTGTACAGTTAAATTATGGAAGTAGGGTAATAGATAATAGGCCAATTAGCAATGGTGCAGCAATATTTTCAGACTTGCTGAGCGGCACCTATGTTGCCACTATTGGTAATGACAATAAAATTATCACAATCAATTTATTAGTAAAATAAGTATAAAAATAAACCATTATGAAAGTAGCATTTAAAATTATCGTAGTTGTTATCGTATTATTTTTCTTTGCAGGATGCAAGAAGGAAGCAGTTTGCAACGATGTACAAGGAGATTGGGAATTGGTTAACTAGCATAATCGTATTTAAAGGTGTTTTTTGCTAAGTTTTGCAAACTAATAATCGTTTGCTTATCTTTGTGCAACTTTTGAAACATGAAACACTTACGTTTATTGGTTGGTTTGATCGTTTTTGCCCCAACGTATACTGCTCATTCGCAAAATTTTTCAAAGATAGACAGCACCATTAATGCTGAAATTGCACAAAAAAATATTGCAGGCGGGGTTGCTTATGTTTACCATAATAACAAGGTAGTTTTTAACAAAGCCTATGGGTACGCGAATATCGCTTCACAATCCCCAATGGAACTGAATAGTATTTTCAGGATTGCCTCTCAAACAAAAGCCATCGTTTCTATTGCATTTTTACAATTGGTTGAAAAAGGAAAAATCAGTTTA
>Ga0209188_1001706_pt1 | contig 17128 bp, 21 predicted proteins | sample C_130625_EF_Meta_FD_187307 | JGI IMG/M metagenome (GOLD analysis project Ga0209188, IMG submission 187307) | Freshwater microbial communities from Lake Croche, Canada to study carbon cycling - C_130625_EF_MetaG (SPAdes) (version 2) | ecosystem: Environmental > Aquatic > Freshwater > Lake...
TAATCTTATATGTTTTGGTATAATTTCATTACGCATAGGAAATACATTACAAATTGTTTGTTCTTCCTTTTCTACTTGTTTCATCATTTTAATCATACAAGGGAAATAATCCATAGGACTACACATTAAATCATAATATAAATTTTTCTTGAATGTTTTAACTGGTATAATATGTTGTTTTTGTTGATTAATCCATGTATGATAAGAATTCTGAGATTTGTATTGTGTTGTTTCAACATTCAGTAAATCATTTTTGATTTTTCTTAACTGATTACATAATTTGTTTATTTTTGCATCTTTTTCTTTTTTGGTAATATTCAGTTTTCTTATTTTACTTATAATAAATTTCTTTTTCCAAACCACATTTACATATCGTTCTACATATTCTACAAAATGATTTTTAATGTTATTTTCATACATGGTAATAATATCAATTGTTAAATAATCCAAAATGGTATTCATATGTGTATATTCAAGGGTTTCCTTTTGAATAAGTGGTTCAAAATCGGTTTTGTAAAATGCTGTTAAATTATCTTTGAGTTCTTTAATTTCTTTCTTTGCTGGTCTGCCTTGTGGTTTTTCATTACACATAATTTTCATACACGAATTTACAAATACCTTATCTATGACAGGTAAAGTGTTATTTGTTTCATAGTAATTCAATAAGTATAATTTCATAAAAAGTAAAACATTAATTACTATTTTATTACAAAGAATAACAGCATTAGTTATTTTCGGTGTATTTATATCAGGATGTTTCAATACACTTTTCAAGGAAATTTTAATTCCTTTGAAAAAATCATCAGGTGGTTTTTCTTTTATAGACATCCCTTATAATATTCCTAAATATTTTATTTTTAAGTAATTTAACAAATAAATTATAAAATTGAAACAAAATAATATAAAATCTATTTAACAATAACTATAAATATAAGATGTCCGAACTCATAAGATTAGGTGCAATTAATAAAATAACGAGTCAATATACAACCCCATCACACGCAAATAAACAGGATGAGTTTATATGTATTGATTGTGGAAATGATGTTATTATTCGTCAAGGAAAAATAAGGATTCATCATTTCGCACATTGTAAAGAAGACATAAAATGTAATTTTTATAGTAGTCCAAATGAATCACAAATTCATAAAAACGCAAAAATATTATTAAAATATATTCTTGAAAATAAAATACAATTAACAATTAAAAGTAAATGTAATAAATGTAATAATATAGACGAATATGATATTCCAGAAATTTCAGAAAGTTCGTCAATTATAGTTGAATATAGATTTGATTATAATGGTGTAAAAATAGCAGATATAGCATACATAGAAGATAATGAAATATTATGTATATTTGAAATATATAATACACATAAAACACAAACAGAGAATAGACCTGAACCATGGTTTGAATTAGATGCTAAAAATATAATAGAATCCTTTAATAATTATGATTTACAAAAAATACAATTACAATGTATTCGTAATAAAACATGTGATGATTGTATCAATCAAGCAATTACTCTTGAAAAACAATTAGAAAAGGATATTATATATTTTAATCAGAGAGGAGCAGGTTGCGGAAAAACATATGAAAGCATACAACTTATACAAAATGATAAAAGATTTATTGAAAAAAAAACATATATTTATCTTACAAAAATGCATTCCGCAAAAGAAGTTATTTATAATGAATTAAAAGAACAAGAAATAAGAGGACAATTAAATATATTAGAAGTATTAGAAAATGATAATAATAATGGAAAACAATATAAAATATCTTATCTTAATAAAGAAACAAATAAGGAAATAGTAATTATAATTGGGACGATAGATTCATTTAATTATGCTGTTGTTGATAAAAATAAAATTATAAAACATAATGATTATTTTAAGGGAATTGTTAAAACTATTAGAAATGGGTTTCTTTCAACAAAAGATAGTAAAATAAATTATGCTGGTAAAAGACCATCTCTTAATAAAAAATGTTTAATTGTTATTGATGAAGCACAAGATTTAGGTGAAGAATATATTGAAGCATTTAATACTATAATAACGCATACAAATATTGATGTTTATGTTATTGGAGATAAATTACAAAGTATATGGGGAGAACATAATATTCACACATATATTGATGTAAATAATTTAGATTCTCATATTGAAAGAAGTAATGGTATAAATAAAGTTATGCGTTTTCATAATAAACATTTTATTAATTTTGTAAATGATGTTATCTCTTTTGAAAAATACGAATTACCCCCAATTACCGAAATATGTGATGGGTGTTGTAAATATACTCATGAAAATAATATTATTCCTTATAATATTTTTGAAGTTCCTAAAATATATGCAACTGAATTTGACTATCCTAAAATAGATAGAGTTATTGAAAAAATTATATCATTTATGGATAAAGAAATAAACAAGTATAATTATCTCCCAAATAATTTCATGTTTATATTTCCAATTTTATCAAAAAATATATTCGCAACTATGTTAGAAACAAGAATCCAAAATTATTGGATTAATAAATTTAATGATATTGATTATCAAGAAGTATTGAAACAAAATGAGTTTTGGAAAGATAAAATTAACGATAATAATTTTTATAAATATATATATTTACATAAATCAGATGAAGGTAAATCAATAAATTTGAAAGAATCTGAAAACGCATCAAGGATATTATCTATACATGCATCAAAAGGAAATGGTTGTGAAGTAGTGTTTGTATTAGGAATTACAGAAGAAACACTTACGATATTTAGTAAAAAAAAATGTAATTTAGTTTATGACTCATTATTACATGTAGCAATAACAAGGCAGAAAAAATCAATTTATATAGGTATTGAAAAAAATAATGATGATATTTGTAATAGATTTACAAAATTAGGTATTGATGAAGATGAAGAAATACAACCAGGATTAGAATGTATAAAGTGTCATAATAAATTTTCAAAAGTACAAAATTACATAAATAATAATGATGATATATTTACAGAAATAAACGATAAAATTATAGAACCAAACAATTATAAAAAATTATTACCTGATAATGAAGACAAAAAATCTATAATAGATTGGGGACATCATATAGTTCGTTATGGGGTTTTGATATATAATCTTATGTTAAATATTATAGAAAATGAAGTAATAGAAAATCAAGAATATAAAGACCAGTTTATTACTATTTTAAAAAATTTATCTAACAAAACTATTTCATATTATAAGTATGGAAATTACAATAAAAAATTAAGAGAAATAGATGGTAACAATAAAAAAAGATTAAATAATAGTGAAATACCTTTATTGATGTTTGATACGAATGAAAATACAAAATATTATAAATATACAAATATCCTTAAAGATATTATGTTGAATATTCAAAGTAAAATAATATATTATTTACAAATAAATAGATTACCTCCTTTATGTCCTTTGGAATGCGTCGTATTATTATTTATGATTAGATTAATTGACAACGGTTCTTATTCTGATATATCAATAATGGATATTTATTCTATTATGTATTGTTATGATTCTTGTTCCAATGAAATAGATATGGAACATACAGAAAAAAATAAATGCATTTGTCATAATTGTTTTAATGAATGTAATTTTAATAATAATTCATATGATGAAATAAGAAAAAGTATAAAAAATCATTACAATAATGTAGAACATATTAATACAACATACTACAATTATAAAAAATACATAACTGACAAATTACAAATTGAAAATATGAAATATAATATATTTCATAAAATATCTTTTGGAAAGAAAAATAAAAATTTTACAATAATGAATGAATATACTATAATTGGACATTCTACAAATCATGTCATTTATTTTATAATTAAACCACAATTTAACGAACTAAATTTTAATAATATAATGTGTGAATCAATATTAAATAATTTTATGATATTAAATTGCACTTCTGATTATGAAAATAATTATAAAAGATATAATAATAAAAAAATATATACTTGTATTTTAACATTAGATTCAGTAGAACCAATATTTTATGAATTAAATATAGATAAAAATGATACATCAATGAAACAATCCATAAAAAATTATTTATTTACAACATACTCAGAACATCACGAATTAATATATAAATTTTATAAATATTGTTATAAAAATAAACCCAAAAATAAAAATAGTATAAATTTTACTATGGAAGAATTAAATAAATATGAAAAACTGCCACAATATATATCAGATTACTTTTACGACATTAATAAAGAGTTAGAAATATGTGGTAATGATAAAATTAAAATAGAGCGTGTATTAATTAAAGTAAATGATATGGAATTATTTATTAATAATTTGAATATATACCTTGAAAAAAATGTTAATATATTTTTAGAAATGAATGAAGATGAAGTTATAGATTATTAAAACTATAAATGTGTGTTCTAATATGCTTACCATTTTCTGTAAATTGGAAATCTTTACTTTCAATATTATATTTTGTCTTGGTTAATTGTTTTATAATACTTAACCAAGGTCTTTTTATTTTACTTGGTTCGCCAACTGCTTTTAATCCATTAAACGAAAACCATTTTCTTATTTCAGGTATTAATTCCATGATTTTATTTTGTATTTCTTCATTCTTATCTAATTCATAAAGCGTAAATGTATTCTTATTTTTCAAATCTAATATGGATATAATTTTTTCTATTATTTCTTCTTGTTCCTTTTTGTATAACTCACTCTTTAATCGCATAGGCATCTTAAATATACTTAAAATAACAAATAAATTTTAAGTATATTATTTATAAATTTTTAATTTCCGTTTTCTCGTAGATGGTTTCCTTATAAATTCTATTTTTTCATTCATTCCGTATGCGTGTTGAAAATAATTTTTATAATTTTCAGGTTTTACTTTTTCTATCGCATTTTCTACATTCTTTTCTAATTGTTCATAATTTTCCACATTTCTATTCTTTTTCATATAAGTTTTGATTTGATTAAAGTATGCCTCTATTGGATTGTTTGTTTTAGGTGTATAAGGTATCGCAAATAAATATTCATTACCACTTTTTGTAATCGCATTTTTAATCAATTCGTTATTATGACTTTTCGCATTATCCAATACTATCAAATACCCTTTATACTTTGGAAAAATATGTTTTTGTAAAAATTCCAAAAATCTTTCAGCAGTCATACCGCCTTTTTCATACATTTCCTTTCCTACTATTTTTGAATTACTTATTGCTACTAATAATGTAAATTTACGAAATACAAATTGATTACTGGTTTTTATTCTACATCTTCTTCCCAAATAACAACGACTATAAGTCGGATGCAACGCAGAACCTACACTTGTTTCATCTAAACAAATAATTTTGTTTAATGGATAATGTTTTATTTTTTGATAAAATGAATTCATTTCGGTTTGTTTATCAATTGGTTTCTTATATCTTTCCTTTGGGAAATGCTCGTGTCTTGTTCTTTTTCTTGTTTGGTTATTATCCCTAATAACATGCCCTAAATGTTGAGGTGTAATATCAAATGTAGGATATTTTTGTTTCATATCAAATGCTAATTCATTCATAGTCAATTGTTCGTTTTTCTTCAATAATTCTAATGCGGTTTTTACTTGTGGTTTAGTAATCTTATAAGAAATAAGTTTTCTGTTTCTTCTTGTAAGATTTTTGAATGTTTTATATCTTTTAATCCAATCTCGTAAAGTGGATTTTTTACAATCAAAAATTTTACATGTTTTCTTATATCCATCACCTCTATCATTATTTAGATAATATTTAACCGCAGAAATTTTATAATCTTCTGTCTTATGTTTAGTCATCTATATTATTTTGAGAAAAATATAAAAAAATAATATAAAGGGTGCGGTTTTAAATCTTCAAGGGTGTAAATTTACACTTTAACAGTGAAATTTTAACCGTTGTAATTTTAAACACACACCATGTTACGTAGTTGGATTCCACACGACAAAATAAATTGGGATTATTTATCTTTAAACCCAAATGCCATCCATCTGTTGGAACAAAACCCAGACAAAATCCATTGGGATTATTTATCTGGAAATCCGAATGCCATACACCTGTTGGAACAAAACCCAGACAAAATACATTGGGCTAATTTATCTTTAAACCCAAATGCCATACACCTGTTGGAACAAAACCCAGACAAAATACATTGGGCTAATTTATCTTTAAACCCAAATGCCATACACCTGTTGGAACAAAACCAAGACGAAATCAATTGGTATCGTTTATCTGAAAATCCCAATGCCACTCACCTGTTGGAACAAAACCCAAATGAAATCATTTGGGATAAATTATCAAGAAATCCAAGTCCAAATGTCATTCACCTGTTGGAACAAAATCCAGACAAAATATATTGGTATAATTTATCTAGAAATCCAAATGCTATTCACCTGTTGGAACAAAACCCAGACAAAATCATTTGGTATCGTTTATCTTCTAATCCGAATGCTATCCATCTGTTGGAACAAAATCCAAACAAAATTGATTGGTATTGTTTATCTGGAAATCCCAATGCTATTCATCTGTTGGAACAGAATCCAGACAAAATTGATTGGGATAACTTTTCCATTAACCCTGCTATATTTGAAGACGAAATTATACTTTGTAAATAAATATAAATTCTTTTCTACTGTATAATCATAACATGATACGTACTTGGATTTCACAAGACAAAATCAATTGGATTCAATTATCAAGAAATCCCAATGCCGTTCACCTGTTGGAACAAAATCCAGACAAAATCAATTGGTTTAATTTATCAAGAAATCCCAATGCCGTTCACCTGTTGGAACAAAAACAGGGCAAAATTAATTGGCATCGTTTATCTTGTAATCCAAATGCCATCCATCTGTTGGAACAAAATCCAGACAAAATTAATTGGATTAGTTTATCTAGAAATTCCAATGCCATCAATCTGTTGGAACAAAACCTAGACAAAATCAATTGGTTTAATTTATCTGTTAATCCCAATGCCATTCAACTATTGGAAAAATATCCAGATAATATAGAGTGGGATTATTTATCTGAAAACCCGAATGCCATTCAACTATTGGAAAAATATCCAGATAATATAGAGTGGGATTATTTATCAATAAATTCCAATGCGGTCCACCTGTTGGAACAAAACCTAGACAAAATCAATTGGATTAATTTATCTTCTAATCCCAACGCCATGCATCTTTTGGAACAAAATCCAGAAAAAATCCATTGGGGTAATTTATCTTCTAATCCCAACGCCATGCATCTTTTGGAACAGAATCCAGACAAAATAAATTGGCATCGTTTATCTTGTAATCCAAATGCCATTCACCTGTTGGAAAAAAATCCAGACAAAATTGATTGGGTTAACTTTTCCATGAATCCTGCTATCTTTGAAGACGAAGTCATACCCTGTAAATAGTCATAAACCAGTGTATATTATTTATTGGTAACAGTAATATTCAAGTGTGTAAAATTGAATATTATTTTTATTACCATCATCCAATCAATCATAACATCACACCATGTTACGTTGTTGGATTCCACACGACAAAATTCATTGGATTCAATTATCAAGAAATCCAAATGCCGTTCACTTGTTGGAACACAATCCAGACAAAATTCATTGGGGTAATTTATCTTCTAATCCAAATGCCATCCATCTGTTGGAAAAAAATCAAGAAAAAATCAATTGGCACCGTTTATCTTCTAATCTCAATGCCATTCATCTGTTGGAAAAAAACCCAGACAAAATCCATTGGGATTATTTATCTGGAAATCCGAATGCCATCCACCTGTTGGAACAAAATCCAGACAAAATCAATTGGGATTATTTATATGGAAATCCCAATGCACTCCACCTGTTGAAACAAAATCCAGACAAAATCAAATGGAATTATTTATCTGGAAATCCTAATGCCATTCATCTATTGGAACAAAATCCAGACAAAATCGATTGGAATAATTTATCTTCTAATCCCAATGCACTCTACCTGTTGGAACAAAATCCAAATGAAATCATTTGGTATTATTTATCTGGAAATCCCAATGCCATTAATCTGTTGGAACAAAATCCAGAAAAAATAAACTGGAATTACTTTTCCATGAATCCTGCTATCTTTGAAGACGAAGTCATAACCTGTAAATAAATATAAATTTTTTATTGTATAAACACACCATGTTACGTAGTTGGATTCCACAAGACAAAATCGATTGGCATCGTTTATCTTGTAATCCCAATGCCATTCACCTGTTGGAACAGAATCAAGACAAAATTGATTGGTCTAACTTTTCCATGAATCCTGCTATCTTTGAAGATGAAGTCATACCCTGTAAATAAATATAAACTCTTTTTTACTTTTTACTGTATAATCCCATTATAACATGTTGCGTAGTTGGATTCCACACGACAAAATTCATTGGATTAAATTATCAAGAAATCCAAATGCCGTTCACCTGTTGGAACACAATCCAGACAAAATTCATTGGGAATATTTCTCTTGTAATCCCAATGCCATCCATCTGTTGGAAAAAAATCAAGAAAAAATCAATTGGCACCGTTTATCTTCTAATCCCAATGCCATTCATCTGTTGGAACAAAATCCAGACAAAATTAATTGGAATTATTTATCTGGAAATCCCAATGCCATTCATCTGTTGGAACAAAATCCAGACAAAATCAATTGGGAATATTTCTCTTGTAATCCCAATGCCATTCATCTGTTGGAACAAAATCCAGACAAAATCTATTGGTATTCTTTATCTGGAAATCCCAATGCCATTCATCTGTTGGAACAAAATCCAGACAAAATCTATTGGTATTCTTTATCTGAAAATCCCAATGCCATTCATCTGTTGGAACAAAATCCAAACAAAATTGTTTGGTATCGTTTATCTTCTAATCCCAATGCCATTCATCTGTTGGAACAAAATCCAGATAAAATCGATTGGTATTATGTATCTAAAAACCCTAATGCCATCCACATATTGGAACACATTCCAGAAACAAAATCCAAACAAAATTGTTTGGTATCGTTTATCTTGTAATCCCAATGCCATTCATCTGTTGGAACAAAATCCAGATAAAATCGATTGGTATTATGTATCTGGAAATCCCAATGCCATCCACATATTGGAACACATTCCAGACAAAATTAATTGGAATTATTTATCTGGAAATCCCAATGCACTCCACCTGTTGGAACAAAATCAAGACAAAATCTATTGGTCTAACTTTTTTATGAACCCTGCTATCTTTAAAGACGAAGTCATACCTTGTAAATAAATATAAATTCTTTTTTTCTTTTTACTGTATAATCCCATTATAACATGTTACGTAGTTGGATTCCACACGACAAAATTCATTGGAATATTTTATCTGGGAATCCGAATGCCGTTCACCTGTTGGAAAAATATCCAGAAAAAATCCATTGGGGTAATTTATCTTCTAATCCCAATGCCATGCATCTTTTGGAACAGAATCCAGACAAAATAAATTGGCATCGTTTATCTTGTAATCCAAATGCCATTCACCTGTTGGAACAAAATCCAGACAAAATTGATTGGGCTAATTTTTCCATGAATCCTGCCATCTTTGAAGACGAAGTCATACCCTGTAAATAGTCATAAACCAGTGTATATTATTTATTGGTAACAGTAATATTCAAGTGTGTAAAATTGAATATTATTTTTTATTACCATCATCCAATCAATCATAACATCATACCATGTTACGTAGTTGGATTCCACACGACAAAATAAATTGGGATTATTTATCTTTAAACCCAAATGCCATCCATCTGTTGGAACAAAACCCAGACAAAATCCATTGGGATTATTTATCTGGAAATCCGAATGCCATACACCTGTTGGAACAAAACCCAGACAAAATACATTGGGCTAATTTATCTTTAAACCCAAATGCCATACACCTGTTGGAACAAAACCAAGACGAAATCAATTGGTATCGTTTATCTGAAAATCAGAAGGCTATCCACCTATTGGAACAAAACCCAAATGAAATCATTTGGTATTATTTATCTGAAAATCCCAATGCCACTCACCTGTTGGAACAAAACCCAAATGAAATCATTTGGGATAAATTATCAAGAAATCCAAGTCCAAATGTCATTCACCTGTTGGAACAAAATCCAGACAAAATAGATTGGTATAATTTATCTAGAAATCCAAATGCTATTCACCTGTTGGAACAAAACCCAGACAAAATCAATTGGGATAATTTATCTTTAAACCCTAATGCCATACACCTGTTGGAACAAAATCCAAACAAAATTGTTTGGTATCGTTTATCTTCTAATCCCAATGCCATTCATCTGTTGGAACAAAATCCAGATAAAATCGATTGGTATCGTTTATCTTCTAATCCAATTGCCATCCACCTGTTGGAACAGAATCCAGATAAAATTGATTGGGCTAACTTTTCCATGAATCCTGCTATCTTTGAAGACGAAGTCATAACCTGTAAATAAATATAAATTCTTTTTTACTGTATAATCCCATTATAACATGTTGCGTAGTTGGATTCCACAGGGTAAAATCGATTGGTATTCTTTATCTGGAAATCCAAATGCAGTCCACCTGTTGGAACAAAACCCAGACAAAATCTATTGGAATAATTTATCTTTAAACCCAAATGCCATCCATCTGTTGGAACAAAATCCGGACAAAATCAATTGGTATTATTTATCAAGGAATCCCAATACCATCTACCTGTTGGAACAAAACCTAGATAAAATTATTTGGTATTATTTATCTGGAAATCCCAATGCGATTAACCTGTTGGAACAAAACCTAGATAAAATCATTTGGTATTCTTTATCTGGAAATCCCAATGCGATTAACCTGTTGGAAAAGAATCCAGACAAAATTTGTTGGTATTATTTATCAAAAAATCCCAATGCCGTTCACCTGTTGGAACAAAATCCAGACAAAATCTATTGGAGTAATTTATCTAGAAATCCCAATGCACTCCAACTGTTGGAAAAAAATCCAGACAAAATCGATTGGAATAATTTATCTTCTAATCCCAATGCACTCCACCTGTTGGAAAAAAATCCAGACAAAATCAAATGGAATTATTTATCTAAAAATTCCAATGCAATCCATCTGTTGGAACAAAATCCAGACAAAATAAACTGGATTTACTTTTCTATGAACCCTGCTATCTTTGAAGACGAAATTATACCCTGTAAATAAATATAAACTCTTTTTTACTTTTTACTGTATAATCCCATTATAACATGTTGCGTAGTTGGATTCCACAGGATAAAATCGATTGGTATTCTTTATCTGGTAATCCAAATGCCATCCATCTGTTGGAACAAAACCCACACAAAATCAATTGGTATTCTTTATCTGGAAATCCCAATGCCATTCACCTGTTGGAAAAGAATCCGGACAAAATCAATTGGAGTAATTTATCAAAAAATCCCAATGCCATTCACCTGTTGGAACAGAACCCAGACAAAATCCATTGGTATTCTTTATCTGGAAATCCCAATGCCATTCACCTGTTGGAACAGAATCCAGACAAAATAAATTGGTATTCTTTATCTGGAAATCCCAATGCCATTCACCTGTTGGAACAGAATCCGGACAAAATTTGTTGGGTTAATTTATCTGTTAATCCGAATGCCACCCACCTTTTGGAACAAAATTCAGAAAAAATTTGTTGGTATTCTTTATCTGGAAATCCCAATGCCATTCACCTGTTAGAACAAAATCCAGACAAAATCAATTGGTATCGTTTTTCTGAAAATCCCAATGCCACCCACCTTTTGGAACAAAATCCAAATAAAATCGTTCGAATTTCTTTATCAAGAAATCCCAATGCCGTTTCACCTGTTGGAACAAAATCCAAATATAATCATCTGGTATTCTTTATCTGAAAATCCAAGTGCTATTCATCTGTTGGAACAAAATCCAGACAAAATAAACTGGATATACTTTTCCATGAATACTGCTATCTTTGAAGACGAAGTCATATCCTGTAAATAAATATACACCGATGAAGATTTACACCATGTGGATGAATTGTACCACAGCATTTGTTTGTGGTGTGATTTTATAACTGAATCCGATTACCTTTTATAAATACCAATTCTTCATCTTTCCACATTCTACCCCTATATTTTAAGTCCATAACGTCTCCTATAAAGGGAAAAGAATAATCTTCTGGTTTTTTACTTTGAAATGTAAAATTAACGCCTTCATAATATTGAAGTAAGGAGCCAATATTCCAACCTTTTTTGATAATTTTTCTGGACATATTTATTTCTTTTAAACAAATGGCCTCTGGATAGTTTTTAGCTATATTAGTCGTACTAAATATTTCACAATCTATCAAATAATGTAAAGTTTCTCGTTCCATAATAAAGATATAAGATTGTACATGTGACATTTTTGTAGGGTCTCTATCTGAGTTAAAGTCTGAAAATTCTGGAATTGTTACGTCTGCATATCCTTCTGTATTAATAGTACTTCCAAACAATTTAACATTATCTTTCAAACCTTCCAAGTATTTGTCTGTCCATCTTTTATTATAACGACGTGATAAAAAAGGTCCTATAACAGAAGAATTCACAAATAAATAATATTCATATTCTTTAAATATGTCATTGTTTAATACAGCTTCTGACCAACCGCCAAAATCATAACCAATATTTTCTCTCTTTAATGTTTTCGCATACTTAGGAATATAATTATTGTTTTCAAATAAATAATCTGGGTCATTTGAAATCAAATAAAAATCGACTTCAGAATCATAAAAAACTGCATTTTTCAAGAAATATTCTACACGTTCATTATATTGGTGAAAAACATACAGTACTATTAGCTTTTTCATTATTTATGATTCATAAAACAAGTTTTTTATATTTGTTCGTAAAGCAGTATAAAAAAGTAAAGAAATATATTTATAATGTTGAATCAAATTTTATCTGAAATTACAAAAGACAAACATGGTGTTGAAATTGGTGGGCCTTCATTTCATATAGGTAAAATCATTTATGAAAATGCTTCTAGTTTAGATAATGTTGTTTTTACACCTTTTCTCATTTACACCCTTGAAGATTTAAATCGGCTCCTAAAGGAGCCCTTTAATTCATTCAATGGGATTACTGTTACCGATAAATGAATTAATAGTACCACAGCCCTTGGATGTGTGTACCATTTTAAATCTTCATCGGTGTAAAGAATTGTCTATTTATGGAACTCGTGTAGATAAGACAAATCAAGATGCGATTCGTGAACGCATAGGAAAATAGGCCATCGAAGTAATATTTTCCTAGTAGGACAAAAAACACTATTTTGTATACTTTTTTACACCTTTGCACATTTTAGACTTTAAAGTAAAATTAAAATTGTTAACAAATCATACAATTTGACCATCAGTGTATGTTAAAACAGGAACATTCATGTATCTACTTAAAATAAAAGCTACATGCAAAACTTCTCTTTCATTTTGCATGAATCCAGTATTAATAATTGATATTCCTAACAAGGAATCCTTGATATGAATTGTGCCCGTAATTTCTGAATAATCTGTAGGATGATTTGATTTTACATTTTCAATCAAATCATTCAATAATCTATTGTATGATACACTTTCGTAATGGCTGGTTTTGTTTCCATCGTAAGAAGTAAAACTATCTTTCGAATAAAATTTGGGTGATTCCAATGAATCCAAAGAAAATAACAAGGCTAATTTTCTCTGACTACTTCCAGTACCATATAAATTTGTTTTACAATAAGGAATCAAAAGAGAAGTAGAAATAGCAAATTTTACATCATACCATAAGGAATAATCTGGATTGAAATAAGTTTCAATAGTGCTTGCTAACAATTTATTATTGCAAAAGGTATCTTGAATAACTATAATTTATTATTTGAAAAGTTCAATAATTAATTATAATTTACATGGCGGAAAATATATTTTCTAAAATCATACCTTTCAACCTTTGATTGTCTCTACATAGTTCATTGATTTGCTCCTTGAGTCTTGCGATTTCTAATTTATTTTGTTGTTCTACTCGTGCAATATCTTCTGTATTTTGGTTTGTTTGTGTAAATAACAAGTCTTGATTTGTAAATAACAAGTCTTGATTTTTTCGTATTTCAATCAATTCATTCAGTTGTTGCTCCATCACTTTTTCCAACGCGATTTTGGCTATTCTTTGTAGTTCTACTTGAATTTCTTCCGATAATAAAAGAGGTGAGGAATGGATTTCCTTTTGAATTTCCAAAGTCAATTGGTTGTATTCTGTCATAGGTTTCAAATATAATTTTAATGAATATGATTTTGGTATTATATTTATTTCCGCGGACTTTTCCTGGGTTTCTGTCTATACAGGGTAATTGGGCCGGAGGTAAAACAACCGCAATGTCCTCAAAAATCGCGGTCTAATTTCCATAATTATTTTTATTCACCAAAATTATATATTTATTTCCTGTAAAGAAATAAAAAACAACATTTATTTTTCCCACGCTACATAATTTGTTTTAATGTGGTTCCCACCTGTGCCCATTTGTGCCCTTGCAATGTCTGGGTGCATTACAAAATTTAAACCAACGATTCATCCCATATTTTAATCGAACTATCAGCCGACCCACATTGTCAAAGTTTTATATTCCATTGGGCTCCAATTAAAAAAGTCATTAATAAAACATTTTGTTTTTATACTCTTTCGTATGGGGGCAATTTCTTGACAAAGATATTATTGATTGTCAAGAAATAATCAGAGTTCATTAATTCATAAAATATTAAATACCCATAATATAAAAATGAATGGGAATAAAGATATAGACACAACTGAGGAAGTTGCAAGAAATCGACTAAATGAAAAATTAAACCACATCGGAGTACTATTTGACTTGTTTCCTGATGATGGGAAACTGTTTAATTTATTGGAAACAAATTTTGCAAACATTCCATTCGGAACTCATATAGCAGTCCCTTTTTTCAAATTTAATCAAGTTGCTTGGCATCATGGTATTTATGTCAGTGAAGGAAAAGTCATTGATATGATGGAAGAACAACCCAATATTCAATCTCGGTCTTTAAATAACTTTTTTAAAATCAACAATGTTTCTCCTCTTGATTTTGTGATTGTGAACTATTCACACGATTCTCCTGAAATGCTAGCATTAACTTGCTTGCGAGCTTTGTTTCTTGAACAAAATCCACCAACAATCACATACCATGCTGTTTATTTTAATTGCGAAAGTTTTGCAACCTTTTGTCGTTCTGGATACTTCAGGTCTGTATCATTCCCAAGTATAACTTTTCTTGATTTTAAAAGAAAAACAATAAAATCAAAATAAACAGGTCGAAACAAAGTGAAAAAGTAATCGAAGAATTGGTTCGCATCGTAGCTTTAATACTTTCTAGAAACCTGAATAATAAATAAATTGTTGATATTTTTGTCCTGTTTAGACTGATTTCGTAAAATAAAGTATGTTTTCATATTAATCTAATAATTATTTTTTTGACGAACTCTTTTAACTTTTTGACGAATTTGTACAATATCACAATCAGGTAAATGGAACAAATTTAAACAAGTTCATTTCAAACACCGCGTCGCATCGGGGATACAGAACTCATGAGTAAAAAGTAATTTCAAGATGAGTAAAGCTAAAACAACAATTGGTCCTGTAAAATTTAAATAAATATAATCATAGAATAAAAATAATCATAGAATAAAAATAATCATAGAATAAAAAATATGCAACTTCCAAAACAACTCGTAAAAGAACTTGATAATTATTTACCAAAACTTTACGATAAAAATAATTGGACTAATGACTATCGTAGAGATATTTTTAATATAAAATGGCGTTTATGGGGAGATGTACCCATTCCATATTTTGAAACGCGACCATGCATACATTATATATATAAAGCTTTTCCAAAGGAATCTATTTCCTTGGATTATGCCCGCCTCTTTCCAATTCATCCTTCACATCCCAAAATGCGATTGAATTAAATTGAAAACATGGAAAACCACATTTTTGATAGATAGTATGAATAACGATTGATTCTGTTACGGGTAAATTAATTAAAGTTCCACTATCGCCAATTGGAGTTCCACAACTAAAGTCATGCCAAATTGTAATGTTTCGTTTTTGCAAAGCTGCTTTTACAACACTTTTAGGACAAAAGATAGCTTCTCTTTGTTTCGAATAGTATTTTTGTTCCGGATAATTGCCATGAGCAATAATGGCGACTTCCGTATTTTGTTGAATTTCTTGAAAATTTAAAGCAGTGTAAATTTTCAAAATAATATTAGGTCTTTCTATTGAAATAGTGTTACTGATACGAATTAGAATGTCCATATAATCAATTTCTGTAATCGCAAACGGAACCAATAATTGAATGACAAAATCCATTTTGAAAGAATGCAAATTAGACCAAATGCTACAATGAATTTACACAAATTGTTACTTGCATCAAAATTAATAATGAAGATTACAAAATAGGTTGAATATGATCCAAATTTATTGTTTTCTTATTTCAAGGAATAATTAAGAAATGGTCGTGGAAATAGTTAAGAAAATTATTAATGGTCTTTTCATTTTTGGTTTTTGGCAAGATCAAGATTGAAAAACCCGAGACTGGAAGCACAATTTCTTAGAGTAATATTTATGATTTCTCTATCAAATCTGCTTAATTGGGATAATATATTTTTCAAGGCTAAATGAAACAAATCATTTTCATCAATTCTCGTTTTTATCCAATCATTTTCACAGTTCATATTCACAATCAAACTTTTATTCAATGTCAAAAAATGTAGAAACGGTTGTAATGTAATCATACATTGTTCAACAGAGTTTGTTAAACTTTCTATTTCATTTTGTACTTGACTGATGATTCGACCATCACAAGGATAGTCTTTGTAAAGAAGAATAGTATGTACTATTCGAAAGAATAATAGGCTCGCATTGACAAAATCTGTTTCTTCCATTAATTTTTCAGAATTTTATTTTCTATCTTGTTGAACGCGTGATGATCCGTGGTGTATATTTAGGTGATGAAATTTGTATAGTCAAGAATTTATTATTACATTACATTGTAAAAACACACATCTGAATGGTAAAAAA
>Ga0209188_1001707_pt1 | contig 17126 bp, 10 predicted proteins | sample C_130625_EF_Meta_FD_187307 | JGI IMG/M metagenome (GOLD analysis project Ga0209188, IMG submission 187307) | Freshwater microbial communities from Lake Croche, Canada to study carbon cycling - C_130625_EF_MetaG (SPAdes) (version 2) | ecosystem: Environmental > Aquatic > Freshwater > Lake...
CAATGCGGCACTGCTAATGCAAGCTGGCGCAAAGATGGTCAAAATTGAAGGTGGTTCTTGGTTAGCTCCTACGATTGAACATTTGGTCAAGCAAGGCATCCCTGTGTGCGCTCATCTTGGTTTAACACCCCAATCTGTTAACACTTTAGGTGGCTTCAAAGTACAAGGAAAGTCTCAAGCACAAGCAGAACAAATGCTGCTAGATGCTAAACATTTAGAGCAAGCCGGTGCACAGATGCTGGTTTTAGAAGCCATACCCTCATCCTTGGGTAAGGCGATTACAAATCATATTCAGATTCCAACAATTGGGATTGGTGCAGGCCCTGATTGCTCTGGGCAGGTTTTAGTGATGCATGATGCACTAGGGGCCTTCCCGGGTCGACAACCAAAATTTGTAAAGAACTTTTTGGCCTTGGGTGGCTCTATCGAAAAAGCGATCGAACTCTATATTTTTGAGGTTAAATCAGGTGCATTCCCTGCACCTGAACATTGTTTTAGCGATTAATTAAAAAAGCCTTTGACGCGGTCTATCCAACCTCTTTCTTGAGGATTGTGCTTGCGACTATCAGCTTGCAGACTTTGCTCTAACTCTTTAATGAGTTTGCGTTGTTGTTCATTTAACTTAACAGGAGTTTCAACCTGTACATGAACATATAGGTCCCCTGGTACTGATGAACGAATTCCTTTAATTCCCTTGCTTCGTAATCGATACGTTCGCCCTGTTTGCGTTCCTTCAGCAACTTCAAAACTTGCCTTGCCTGATAGTGTAGGAACTTGAACTTCGCCTCCTAGGCACGCTGTAGCAAAAGATATTGGCATTTGGAAATGTAAGTCGTCACCATCTCTTTCAAATACATTGTGTGGTTTTATATGTACCTCTACATATAAGTCGCCTGCAGGACCTTGATTAATACCGGGCTCACCATGCCCAGATAAACGAATTCGCATCCCATCTTCAATCCCGGATGGGATTTTTACTTCTAAGGTTTTTTGTTGTTTGATTTTTCCTTCACCATGACATTTTTTACATGGCTTGGGTATAAATTGTCCATTGCCTCGACACTTAGGGCAAGTTTGCTGCATTGAAAAAAAGCCTTGTGACATTCTTACTTGGCCCTGTCCATTACAGGTTGAACAGGTTTCTACCTTCGAACCTGGTTCAGCTCCAGACCCTGTACAAATATCACAGTTATGCCAACCAGGAATGCGGATTTGTGTTTCATGGCCTCTAGCAGCTTCTTCTAGAGTAATTTCCATGCTATATCTTAAATCACCCCCCTTGAACACCTGGGGACCACCTCGGCCACCTCTTGCGCCACCCGCTCCAAAGATGTCACCAAAAATATCTCCAAAGGCATCGCCAAAGCCACCAAAACCTTGTGCTCCAGCACCACCAAAACCACCCATACTAGGATCTATGCCAGCATGACCATATTGGTCATAGGCGGCTTTTTTCTGTGGATCAGAAAGCGCTTCATACGCTTCCTTAGCTTCTTTGAATTTCTCCTCAGACTCTTTATTATCGGGATTGCGATCCGGATGGTACTTCATCGCCATCTTACGATAAGATTTTTTAATCTCATCGTCTGTGGCGTTTTTCGGTACCTCTAAGACTTCATAAAAATCTCTTTTTGTTGCCAAAGCTATTCCTTAGATAAACTACAACGATTATTTCTTATCAACTTCTTTGAATTCAGCATCAACAACATTATCATCTTTTGCCTTTTCATTAGCCGGTTGACCACCACCTGCCTGCGCTTTTTCAGCCATGGCAGCATATACTTTCTCACCTAAGGTTTGACTAACTTTACCTAACTCTTCAGTTTTGGCTTCGATATCGGCTTTATCAGATCCTTTTGCAGCCTCTTCTAATGCCTTCAATGCAACTTCGATTTTTTCTTTTTCACCAGCATCTAGGGAAGCGCCATGCTCTTCTAGAGATTTTTTCGTTGAATGAACCAAAGCTTCAGCAGTATTTCTAGCATCAACGACTTCTCTTAATTTGCGATCTTCTTCAGCATTTTCTTCTGCATCTTTAACCATTGCCTGGATTTCTTCTTCAGATAATCCAGAGTTTGCCTTAATCGTAATTTTGTTTTCTTTACCAGTTGCCTTGTCCTTCGCCCCTACATGCAAAATTCCGTTGGCGTCAATGTCAAAGCTGACTTCAATTTGTGGTGTGCCACGGCTTGATGGTGGAATACCTTCTAAATTAAATTCACCTAAGGTCTTGTTAGCAGTAGCCATTTCACGCTCACCCTGGAAAACCTTAATGGTTACAGCGGGCTGATTGTCTTCGGCTGTTGAAAATACCTGCGCATATTTCGTTGGAATCGTCGTATTCTTTTTAATCATCTTCGTCATTACACCACCTAGAGTTTCAATACCTAGTGATAACGGTGTTACATCTAATAACAATACATCGGTTCTATCTCCCGCTAAGACTGCTCCCTGAATTGCTGCTCCAACGGCTACAGCTTCATCTGGGTTCACATCTTTACGTGGCTCTTGACCAAAAAATTCTTTTACTTTTTCTTGTACTTTTGGCATACGTGTCATACCGCCAACCAAAATAACGTCTTGTATATCCGTTAATGAAACACCAGCATCCTTAATGGCAACGCGACATGGTTCAATTGTTCTAGCAATAAGATCTTCTACCAAAGATTCCAACTTTGAACGTGTCATTTTGATATTCAAGTGCTTCGGACCTGATGCATCTGCTGTGATGTATGGCAAGTTAATTTCTGTTTGTGCACTTGAAGATAATTCTATTTTTGCTTTTTCTGCAGATTCTTTCAATCGCTGCAAGGCTAATACATCTTTTGATAAATCTACGCCTTGTTCTTTTTTGAATTCACCGATAATGAAATCAATAATGCGTTGGTCAAAGTCCTCACCGCCAAGGAAAGTATCACCATTGGTAGATAAAACTTCAAATTGTTTTTCACCATCAACATCAGCAATTTCAATAATCGATACGTCAAAAGTTCCACCACCTAAGTCATACACCGCAATCTTGCGATCACCTGTAGATACTTTATCTAAACCAAAAGCAAGTGCCGCAGCTGTTGGCTCATTAATAATTCGCTTCACATCAAGGCCAGCAATGCGTCCGGCATCTTTTGTTGCTTGTCTTTGGCTATCGTTAAAGTAAGCGGGGACAGTAATCACCGCTTCAGTGACTTCTTCACCTAAATAATCTTCAGCCGTTTTCTTCATTTTTCTAAGAACTTCAGCAGATATTTGTGGTGGCGCTAATTTATTACCCCGAACCTCAACCCATGCATCACCATTGTCAGCCTTTGATATGGTGTAAGGCATCATGTTAATGTCCTTTTGAACTTCTTTTTCACCAAATTTTCTACCAATTAAACGCTTGACTGCATACAGTGTGTTTCTAGGATTGGTAACAGATTGCCTCTTTGCTGGCGCTCCTACCAGAATTTCACCATCTTCCATGTAGGCAATAATGGAAGGTGTTGTACGAGCGCCTTCTGCATTCTCGATAACTTTAGGTGTATTGCCCTCAAGAATCGCAACGCATGAATTCGTGGTTCCTAAATCGATGCCAATAATCTTTGCCATTTTTATTTCCTTATTAAATATTCTATATATGCTTTAAATAGGGTCTATCTGAACAGTTTCAAGAGATAAACCTGTTTTTTATTTCTTTTTTTATTTCTTTTATTTATTTGGGTTGACTAACCGTTACTAGGGCAGGGCGCAAAACTCGTTCTGCTATGAGGTAACCTTTTTGCAATACGGATACCACCGTATTCGCTTCTTGATCTGACTCCACCATGGAGATTGCTTGATGTAAATGAGGGTCAAATTTAGCGCCTACTTCTGGATGTATTTCTATTACTTTCCCTTTTTCTAGGGCACCAGATAGTTGTTTAAGGGTGAGCTCTACGCCCTCTTTTAATTTCTGTAAATCTTCGTTGTGGTGCTGTAGTGCTGCGTGCATACTGTCCATTACAGGCAATAAATGCTCTGCGAAGCTTTCTATCGCAAATTTATGGGCCTTGGCAACATCATCAACAGCACGGCGTCGAACATTCTCCGCCTCAGCTTTGGCTCTTAAAAAAGCGTCTTTACTTTCATTTAATAATTGTGTTAATTGATTAACTTGTTGCTCATGTGAGATCTCGGGATTCGCAGGAGTAGTTGAATCTGGGTCTTGCTCAAGATTGGGCACTTCATTTTTTTCTTCAGTCATTTCAATGCTTTACAAGGTATAGGTTGAATAAAAATCTTCTTACATTCCTAATTTATAGGCATAAATAGTTATTTCAAGTACCTATCTTGAATTTTTATCGGATCAGATTATTTTATAAGGACGCTTGGATGGTGGCGACTCTGGCCAGTCGCTCTTGTGTTGTTGTCGCTGAATCAATCGAGGGATTCCATCCTTTCAGATTATCTTCTGCTATGCCCTGTAATGCCAAGATCCAATCGGAGTGAGAATTGATGCAGGGAATTGCGAAATAGTTTTTCCCGCCTGCATGCTCAAAAATCTCTTTTCCTTCCATAGCTATCTCTTCGAGTGTCTCTAAACAGTCCGCCGGAAATCCTGGGCAAAATATATCAACCCGGGATGTCCCTTTTTGCCCCAATTGCTCCAATAAAGGAGCTGTGTATGGCTTTAACCATTCTGCTTTACCGAATCTGGACTGAAAACTTACCATCGCCTCTTCCGCGCTTAACCCCAAGGACTCTCTTAATAAACGCCCTGTTTTGTGACATTCGCAGTGATAAGGATCACCCATATCTAAGGTGCGTTTAGGCACCCCATGAAATGACATAACTAATTTTTCCCCTGCGGAAAAATCAGGCCTTCCGTGCCGCTGCCAAAAGTCTTCAACTTGCGCTTTGAGTGCTTTTATATATAAAGGGTGATCGTGAAAATGTTTGATAATCCGAAGACTCGGCGGATTTCTATAGGCCTTATAAATACGATAAATTTCATCAAAAGTTGATGCTGTCGTTGTCGCAGAATACTGTGGATACATAGGTAAAACCAATAGTCTATCTACTCCTTGATCATTGATTTTTTGTAAGACGCTTTCAATCGATGGGTTGCCGTAGCGCATCGCTAGTTCTACAACGACTGGTCTTGTTGGGTCACTATTAATCGCCTGACGGAGCAAATCCACTTGGGATTTAGAGTGCACAAGGAGTGGCGAGCCACCTTTTTCTCCAGATATCCACACCTTCGCATATTTTTTTGCTGAGGCTCCAGATCGAATTGGCAAAATGATTAGGTTAAGAATCATCCACCAAATGACCCGAGGTATTTCTACCACCCTAGGGTCAGATAAGAATTGTTTTAAATAGGTTCTAACGGCTTTTGCACTTGGCGCATCTGGCGTTCCTAAATTAACTACTAATATTCCCACTTTTGCACTAGTTGAATGTGCAATGTGAGGGTCTAATATTTGATTATTCACAAAAAATTTCCGTTTTAAGAATTTTGACTAAGCGCGCTACTCAGCAACTTCGCTGTAATGTCAACGATCGGTATGACGCGATCGTAAGCCATCCGCGTTGGGCCTATTACCCCGAGTGTTCCCACAATGATGCCGTTGACTTGGTAGGGCGCTGTAATAATTGCCATATCATCGATAGGCACCAACTCACTTTCTCCACCAATAAAAATCTTAACGCCATTGGCTTTACTTGATTCATCTAATAATTGAATCAATCCTGTGCGATGCTCAAATACATGAAATAAACGTTTGATTTTATCCATATCAGAGACCAACTCGCCCACCTCTAATAATTTTTTCTCCCCAGAAATAATGACCGCTTCATGGTCCTCATTATAAGAATCAGATCCGGCCTCTGCAGCCTGATTCATTAGCGCAGTGATGTCATGCTTTAAACCATCTAATTCGTGTTTTAAGCCCTGACGAACAGCCTCAAAATCAAGGCCAGCATAATGGGAGTTAATGTAGTTACTTGCCTCAATTAACTCTGAAGGTGAGTAATCTTTATGCGTTGCCAATATACGGTTCTGAACATCACCTTGTGGAGAAACTAAAATCAATAAAACTCTTTTTTCTGATAATCGTAGGAATTCAATTTGCCGAAAAACATGGGTGCGTTTTGGAGCCATCACCACTCCAGCAAAACTAGATAAATTAGATAGAACCTGAGCTGCTGCTGCAATCACTCGCTGTGGTGAATCTGGCTGTATTTCATCAAAAGCTTCTTTTGACGCTGCTGCTTCCAATGGTTGCATCGTCAGCATCGTATCTACAAATAAACGGTAACCTCGAGGTGTCGGAATACGTCCTGAAGATGTATGCGGACTTGTAACAAACCCCATTTCCTCAAGGTCTGCCATCACATTTCGAATGGTTGCTGCCGATAAATCTAGACCCGAATGCCTTGATAGGGTTCTTGAACCAACGGGTTGCCCCTCAGAAATATATCTTTCTATTAAGGTTTTAAGAAGTTCACGTGCTCTTTTATCCATATAAGTAGTGATTCTAACCAATCTTGTGACTTTTGGATGCATGATTAGTTTGAAAGTGTTCTTTTGCTATGGTTTAATCAAGGAATGACGACAAAAAATTCTTCTCCATCCATTTTTTCTAGGGTTGCCTTAATTGGTAAATTTCAAGCTGAAGGCATTGGCCATGTTCTTGATCAACTGTCTGAATTGATTCAATCCCAGGGCTGCTCAGTATGGATTGAAGAAGAAACTGCTGCATTTACCCAAAAGCAACATCGTCCCACGATTAACATTAATCAAATCCTAGGGAATATTGATGTTGTCATTGTTATTGGGGGTGATGGTACTCTTTTAGGAGTGAGTCGCCATCTGGCCGGCGCTAATATTCCAGTCATCGGTATTAATATGGGGCGTTTAGGTTATATGACGGACATCCCTCTTCAAGAAGTTGAATTACTGATTCCCCAAATACTATCTGGAAACTATGAATCAGACTCCAGGAATCTTTTAGAAGCCTCTGTGATTCGAGATGGTGTCACAACCCATCAGGGCCTAGCCTTTAATGATGTGGTTGTAAATCGCTCAAGTCTAACTGGTATGGTTGAATTATCGGTGAAGGTGAATGGCAGTTTTATGTATAACCAAAGATCTGACGGACTCATTGTTGCCACGCCAACAGGCTCAACTGCATATAGTCTTTCTGCTGGTGGTCCTATTCTCCACCCTAGAGTTCAAGGCATGGTGCTAACCCCCATAGCTCCTCACGCTCTATCCAATCGTCCTATCGTTTTACCAGATGATGTAGAAATTATGATTGAAGTAGCTGGGGGCAAGGATGTTAGCGCCCACTTCGATATGCAATCCCTATCTATTTTGCAGGTTGGTGATCAAGTTAAGGTAAAAAAATCATCAAAGCAAGTTACCTTATTGCACCCCAAAGGGCATAGTGATTACAAAACCCTTCGTGAAAAATTACATTGGAACGAGTATCCTTCGTCTTTTTAACTTATGCTTCAAAGTTTGGAAATCCGCGATTTTGTGATTGTTCGTCAACTCGAACTCGATCTCTCACATGGTTTTACTGTCCTTACTGGTGAAACAGGTGCTGGTAAATCGATTTTATTAGACGCCCTTGCCATTGCCATGGGTGAAAAAGCAGATAGTTCGTTAATCAGAGAAACTTGCTCTCGGGCACAAATCTGTGCGAATTTTTATATCTCCGAAGCCCTTCAAAAAACACTCAATCCCTGGCTAGAAGAGTTTGGGTTTCCTCTAGAGGACGGAGGTAACTATGTCCAATTAAAACGCATCATCGAATCTACCGGCAGGACAAAGGGGTATATCAATGGCAGTAATGCCACCTTGGCGCAATTGCGTGATATCGGGGAGCAACTGGTTGATATTCACGGGCAACATGAGCATCAACTCCTACTCAAGCCAGGTGCCCAGCGCGCGTTACTCGATCGTCATGCGCACTTAATGCCCCTTCAAGAACAAGTTGCTTTAGCTTATAAGCAATGGCTAAGTATCGACAAAAAACTTCAATTAGCCAAAAATGCTGGTCAGAATATAGCTAAAGAAAAAGAACGCTTATCTTGGCAGTTGGAAGAGTTAAGCCTGCTAGCACCTCAAGTTGGCGAGTGGGGTGAAATCGAGGTTGAACATAGTCGCCTCTCCAATGCTGCAGAGTTAATTGAAGGTGCTCAGGCTCTAGTTAATCTTCTCAGCGAAGGTGACAATGCCCTTCTTGATCAATTATCAAAAGCGCAAAACTTATTAGATGACTTAGTAAATCTCGATGGCGCATTAGTAGGTGCAAAAGAGGCTCTTGAACCTGCCACTATCCAAATTGATGAAGCGGCTCATACGATTAATCGTTATCTTCAAAAATTAGACCTAGATCCTCAGCGTCTCGAACTCATTGATTCAAGATTACAAGAATATTACCGCTTGGCAAAAAAACTGCACTGTCAGCCTGCCGAATTACCAAGTATCTGGGCACAAATGCAAGAGGAGCTTGCTTCTTTAGAGGCTGCGCAAAATCTAGAGGCCCTAGAAAAAGAAATTGCAAAAGCCTGGCAAGATTATTTGCGATTAGCTAAACAATTATCAGTTTCAAGGCGAGCTGCCGCCGAGCAATTGGCGCTCTCCGTAACACAGGCGATGCAAGACCTAGCCATGACGGGTGGTCGCCTGATGATTGAATTAGTGCCACAAGATCAAGGCTCTCAATATGGTTTGGAAAATATTGAATTTTTAGTTGCAGGACACCCTGGAGTTCAACCACGGCCTATTTCTAAAGTGGCTTCTGGTGGGGAACTGGCTCGTATTAGTTTGGCTATTGCTGTGATTGCGAGTAGCGCAAGTCCGATTCCGACGTTGATTTTTGATGAAGTAGATGCTGGCATTGGCGGTGCTGTGGCTCAAACTGTTGGTAATCGACTCAAACAATTAGGTCAGACCCATCAAGTTCTTTGTGTGACACATTTACCTCAAGTTGCCTCTCAAGGTGACCATCAGTGGCGCGTACAAAAACTGATTGATAACAATCAAACGATTAGCGATATTCAAGTATTAAGTCGCCAAGATCGTGTGCAAGAAATTGCTAGGATGTTAGGTGGCGCTGCTATTACAGATACAACTCTGCGTCACGCTAGGGAATTACTCGAGCATTAAGCACTTATCATCAGCTTTTGCCATAGTTGCTTTACTTGGTCTTGAGCATTTGCTAGCAGGCTTGAAAACTCTTCGTGATTTACCCGCGCCACTGTATGACCCTCTAAACGTAATTGATGTTGCTTTTGACGAAATAATCGATAGGCGTTTGAAACACCTTTAGCGCTATCTGGACTGAGAATGCCTAAGTTTGCGGCAATCTTAAGCAATGCAATATTGCCTACGTTTGCTTGTAATGCTGAAAACTGATGGGCATAGGACAATACAATGTATTGAATCATAAATTCAATATCAACCATCCCGCCACTATCATGTTTTAAATCGAAATTCTCAGACCGATTGGGATGCCCTTCATGGATTTTTAGGCGCATATCAATAATGCTTTGCCTTAACTCGGATAGCTCTCTTTTCATACAGAGGACCTTAGACCTGATGGCTTCAAATCGGTCTTGAACAGACATATTGCCTACACAAAATCTCGCTCGCGTTAAGGCTTGATGTTCCCAAACCCAGGCCGTATTACTTCCTTGCTGCATTTGATACGCCGAAAATGCAGTAAGGCTAGTTAACATTAAACCAGCTTCGCCATTCGGCCGCAGACGAGTATCTACTTCAAATAAAATACCTGAACTAGTTACTGTTGTGCAACACATGATGAAACGACGAACCACTTTTAAATAATCATCGAGCAAGTCTTCTCTGAAATTTGGATTCAAATCATCATAGATAAAGACTAAATCTAAATCTGAACCATAGCCAAGCTCTTTGCCTCCCAATTTTCCATAGGCAATTACGCCAAAACCTGATTCAAATAAATCCTTTGGTAATTGTGGCTTTTTACTAACCAATGTTGCCCAAATTCTTGATAAGGTCTCTTGCACCATAATGTCCGCCATCGCCGATAGGCGATCACTCACTTGCTCAACACTCAGCCGAACACTTCTTGCAATCCCTAAATCAGCAAGCAGGGTTTGGAAAACCTCTGCATGGTGGGTATCTCTCAAAATATTCCATACTTGCTCCTGACTATCTGCCTCAAGTTCTAGTACGTCTAATTTTTTTCTTAATTGTGTTTGCCAATAGAACCAGTATGTTTGGGGATCTATTTCTGGTTGTGTACTAGAGTGATTTTGTATGAACTCATCTAATAAATGAGGATGTTTAATGAGGTATATCGCACCCCAAGTAGACTCATTTAATAACAGAATCACTCTTTCTATCACCAAAGGGTATTCTCTCAAAAGAGAAAGATAAACGGTTCTTCTGAGAATAACTTCGATAAGTTCTAAAAATTTATTTAGTACTTTTTCTGAAATATTGGGCTCTATCTCTGATACGCGCAAGAAAATGATATGTAGATTTTGCTTCGACACATCATTACATAATTGATATTTTGGACTTTTGAGAAAACTTTCATACCTTTGCTTAAACTCAGGATAAAAGTTAAACACACCTAATAAATCCCGTGACTCATTGGCAATATCATGGTCTTGTTCTAATGTGAATGCATCGGAAAAGAGTTCTGCTACTGTGGCTTGATAGTCCTTTAATTGCTCTAAAAATAAGTCTTTAGTTTCAAAATCCATCGTTTTGGCAAGTCTTTGCAACGCAGTCTCATCAATGGGTAAATAATGAATCTGCGCGTCACGCCACCACTGCAATCGATGTTCTAATTTTCTATAAAAATAATACGCTGTAATTAATGCCTGCACTTGCTCACTAGGCATATAAGCCAAGTCTTGTAATGTCTCTAGTGTTTTTACTGTAGGTCGAGTTCTAAGCTGCGCTTCTTGTCCCCCTCGTATAAGTTGATACATTTGTGCCAAAAATTCTATTTCACGAATACCGCCTATACCTAACTTGATATCGGCCGCCCTATCAGGAAATTGGGTAGCCCTTAAGTTGGCCTCATAGCGAATCTGATGATGTAAGTTTCTCACTGCGTCAATAATTCCATAATCGAGATATTTTCTATACACGAATGGCTTGACTACATTTGTCAACGCAGGGCACAAACCAGATCCATCGTCTTCCGTCAGCGGATATACCAAACGCGCCTTAATCCAAGCATATCGTTCCCACTCTCTTCCCTGAACAATAAAATACTCTTCCAACATTTTTAAAGAACAAACTAAGGGGCCAGAATCTCCATTGGGCCTTAAACGCATATCGACACGAAAGACAAAGCCATCAGAGGTAAGTTCTGTTAGTCCTTTAATGATTTTTTTGCCAAGTAGCGTAAACCATTCATGATGGGTGATCGTCTTATTACCACCAGTAGTTTGTCCATCTGAGTCGTATAAAAAAATTAAATCGATGTCAGAACTTACATTGAGCTCCCGACCACCAAGTTTTCCCATCCCAATGACCCATAATTTCATTTCCTCTTGGTTCGGATATAAAGGCTTTCCATAAATTTTCTGCAATTGAAAAGCGTAATACTGCGCAACTAAATCAATTGCGAGTTCAGCCATCTGCGTAACTGCTTGCATAATCTCATTTACGCAGGCATCCAAGGCAAGATCCCGAACACCTAAAGCCAACATGATTTTTTGACGCGCAACCCGAATGTGGGCTAAAAACTCCTCTTCCACAAGCTCTCGATAATCGGAACCTAGTTTGTCCCTAAAAGTACGCTCGATTAAAGTCAGATCTACAGGACTTTGAGTGTTGGTAAGTAACCACTCTTCCCATTTTGGATTCGCAAGGAGTTTAGACTCTATAAATTGAGAATATGTTTTAGAAAGCTCTAAAGTTGTATTCATAGCAAATCTTATCAAAATTGAAAGACTTCATCACCATGTCGGATAATAAGCATGATGATATTTAAAAATTCAAGAAATTCTTTCAAAACAGAATGTTAAATCACTTAAAAAGCTTTTTGAGCCAATCTCGGTTACTCAGAATGTCAATATACGGGTTGATTGGTCTTCTGTTGACTTTGTTGTTCATCTCCCAAGTTGTGATTCGGTTCTTGATTTGGCCCCAAATAGAGGCTAGAAAAGATCAATTTACTCAATTAATCAGTAAAGAACTTGGTATTCATGCCCAAATAGGCTCCATCAAGGCAGACTGGGAGCTCTTTCGCCCTAGCTTTGCGATCGAAAACATCACTTTTACGCAAGAGCTCAAATCAAATCAATCTAGCAATCCACCAGTTTTAGAAATACCGAAGATATCTGGAATCGTCTCATGGAGCTCGATTTGGTCAGGTATGCCGCGTTTTTATTATCTCGACTCTGAAAATATTTCTTTGACTGCACAACGTGACAAAGAGGGTGGGTGGAATTTTGCTGGTATTCCAGTTGCTAGTACTGGTGGCGATTCAAACCTTCTGGCATGGGTTTTGAATGAGAGAAACATCCAAACCCAGAATCTCAATGTAACTGTCATCGATGATTTTGAGGGCGATTCGATTAATCACTTTACGGTTGAAAACTTTTCTTTGAAAAATCAAATGAATAATCATTTGATTAACTTAAGCGCTTATGTCAAACCAACTCAAGGTATTTTTAATTTCTCGGGTAACTTTGATCATCAATCCCTTTCAAATGCTTCGAATTGGCGCAATTGGAATGGTGAGTTCCATGTGGATATCAGAAAAATCAATATTGCGAATTTACTCAAAATAACTAAACTCCCAATCAAATCAGGGTCTGGTCAAGTAGAGTTTGTAGGCAATACACGTCTTGAAAATGGCTTTTTTCAGAAAAGTGATGCCAAGCTTGAAGCAAAAGAAATTAACGTCATTTGGGCGAATGATCAACCCGATTTACATGTGAAAAATTTACAAATTGGTGCAACTCAATCACTGTCCCAAAAAATCCAAACTGTGAATGTCGATACACTGAAGTGGCAATTTCAAAAAAATTCTAATCAAATTCATGAAATCAATGGCCTCAACCTTAAAATTACGCCAAACCAAGAAATTACCGCAATTTCTAAATTGGAAGTCACTGCACCCCTTTTACCGATTACTGAATTAGCGCTTCTCGCCCAAAGTCTGCCTCTTCCAGGAACGATCTATAAACCGCTGAGGCAAACTCAACCAGAAGGTACCATTGAAAAATTACATTTTATTTGGCATAAGGAAAAACAAGAGCGCTTATTTTTAAGTCGTCAAAACGATCATGTGGAATTAGAAGTCTTTGGCTCTTTAAAGAACGTTGGCTGGAAACCCTACGGCAACTCACTGCCGGGAGTAAAAGGACTTAATGGTGAAATTCAATCCACCCCCCAAAATGGTAAATTGCTTTTAAATTCATCGGATTTAATGCTTGAGTCCGCCCATTATTTTCATGACAGTAAAGTTTCTCTTCCTACCGCTTCAGGCGAAGTAACCTGGCAACAAAAAGATTCTCAATGGCTCATTAGCTTTAAGGATGTTCTTTTAAAAAATACGCAATCTCAAATACAAGCAAATGGTTCTTATCTAACTAATAGTAAAACCAGTCCCGATCAACTCGATATTGATGTGCAACTCTCAAATATGAATGCCAATCAATTATTAAATACTATTCCGAAAACAATCGCACCTTCAACGATGAGTTATTTAAGGTCAACTATTAGTGATGGCTCATTGGTTAACAGCTCACTCAGTATTCATGGTCCAACTACTGATATTCCTTTTGATCAAAAATCAAAAAATCAATTTAAATTAAATCTTCATGTAAAAAATGGTGTCTATAGGCCTGTGGCTCCAGATAAAAAAATCAAGGGTGAGTGGCCTTCTTTTGATAAGGTAAGTGCAGACATATCGATGGATAACAATCTATTAAAAGTGGACGCCCCTTCTGGATATTTTAAAAATGTTCAAATAAAAGATTTCCAGGTAGGTATGGATGTCAGTAAGTCCCCCAATGTGCTAGAAGTCAAAGGTAAAGCCAATGGACCACTCAGCCAGTTTTTAGAATATCTTGTGGCATCGCCTATTGGCTATAAGTGGCAACCTGAATTAAAAAAAATCGCCATCACCGGTAACGCACAACTCAATCTCGATCTGAATCATCAATTTGGTGGTAAGGAAGTTACCAAAATTCTTGCCAAGGTGGATCTCGATAAAAATCAAATTCGCTGGGGTAAAAATCCTCCCGGCAATATTTCTAAAAGCAGCTTAGAGTTTGATGAGAAAGGCCTCAAGAAAGCAGATATTAATGGCACTTTCATGGGCGGTCCTTTATCTATCAAAACTAACCCAACGAATGAAAATCAGATTGATGTGAATGCTGATGTCGATAGTGCCTTATTAATGGGTTTATTTTCGACGAGTCTAGATATGAATGATGATTTCAGTTCGAGTCTTGTATCTGGAAAAATGGGTATTCAAGGCAATGTGCTAAGAAAGGTTGACGATACGGCTCTTAATTTCACTTTAGACCTTAAGTCAACAGGTCTTAACTTACCTAAACCTTTATATAAGGCGGCAGGTGATACATTGCTTGGTTTTTTTAAAATGAATGTGCGCTCTTCTAGCAATGCTCAAGCGGCTGATTGGCAATTAAAATTAGGTAATTTTATTCAATCTTCTGGTCAGTTAATTAACCATCAAATAGATAAAGCAACTGTGCTAATTGGTAATGCGGCGCCTCCAACTTCCTCTAATGGTGTACAAATTGCTTTTGATGTAAAAACAATTGAACTCGATCGGTGGCTCAAACTCCTTGATGGATTTAATGAGTCTAATCCGAATTATCTGGAAAGATTCTCGACAAAAAGTGACACCCCATCCCCAATTCTTCCAATTCAAGTTACAGGTAATGCAAATCAATTGATGTTTTTAAATCGAGAGTTTGATCAAGTAAATCTTCAAGCAACAGAGAATAATAACGATTGGAATGCAGTTCTGCGAGCAAAAAATATTGATGGTAATTTGTTTTGGCAGTCTAAAAATGCCACCCTACCATTTGGTGCTATCAAAGCTAATTTCAATCAATTACATATTCCATCTGCATCCAATCCAAGTTCAGCGACCAATTCGTCCAAAAATTCACTGCGTAATTTGCCCAGCATGGACATCAATATTGCGGACTTAAACGTAGGCACAATGCAATTCGGTGAATCTAATCTCCAGGCTGTTGCTTCATTAACAGACTGGCAAATAGTTCAACTTTCTACTAAAAATAAATCTGGGACTATGACGCTTAAGGGTAACTGGGACCTACCGTCTGGCAATCAGATTGGGAAAACCAATCTTAAGGTTGATCTTCAAACAAATAATGCTGGTGATTTATTGAGCGCAATGGGTTTAAAAGATAACGTAATTGACCGTGGTAAAGGCACTATTCAAGGCAATCTTACTTGGCAAGGCTCTCCAATTGATTTCAACACATTAAGTCTTAATGGAGATCTAAAACTTGATTTAAAAAACGGTTCAATCTTACAGGTGGATCCTGGTGCAGCCAAGTTGTTAGGTATTTTGAGTTTACAAAGCCTCTTCAAATTTGCTACTCTTAATTTCCAAGGAAGCCTTGGTGAAACCGTTAAATCAGGTACTTCCTTTGATGAAATCACTATGTCTGCCAATATTCGTCGTGGCAATATCCGTACAAGTGATTTTGAAATGAAAAGTACCTTAGCCAGAATTGCTTCTAGGGGCACGATTAATTTAAATCGTGAAACTCAAGACTTAAGAGTTACTATCTATCCGCGCATTAATTTTGGATCAGCATCCCTCGCTGCCTTTTATTTTGTGACTCCCATTATTGGTATAACCACCCTGATTGGGCAATACTTATTTAGTTCTGGCATTAATAAGGCCTTACAAACTGATCTTTTGATTCAAGGAGACTGGAAAAACCCTGAAGTCATACCCCTAGACCAATCAGGTCAGCCACTTGACCAAGAAACACTTCAGAATATCCGTCGTAAATCATTATTAAAAGAACCTGTCCAAAATCCAACAGAAAAAAATCGTACACTTGAGACTGTACCCACCACAACTCCTTAAAAGATGCTAACCTATCCACATGATTAAAATAGCTAGTCTTCAAATGGTTGCCACTTGTGATCTAAATAAAAATTTAGATTCGGCACAAAATTTAATCCTTCAAGCTGCCAGTCAAAACTGTCAAATTGCTGTTTTGCCTGAATATTTTTGTCTTTTTGGTAATAAAGATAGTGATAAGCTTAAGATTCAAGAGCCGCTAGGGCAAGGCCCAATTCAAGACTTTCTTGCAAATCTTGCACAAAAAAATAAGATTTGTATTGTCGCTGGGACGATTCCCATCTCTACCAACAATAGCGATCGGGTCTTAAATACCACGCTTGTCTTCAATCAAGATGGTCAAGTTATTTGTCAATATGACAAGATTCATTTGTTTTCATTTTCCTCTGGAGGAGAGAGTTATGATGAGTCAAAAACCCTTTTAGCTGGAGAGAACTTATCCCAGTTTGAACTTACTCATGATGGACAGGCCTGGCGTTTTGGGCTCAGTATCTGTTATGACCTTCGTTTCCCAGAAATGTATCGTGCCATGGGCGAAATTGACTGCCATATTCTGCCCGCTGCTTTTACATACACCACTGGACAAGTCCATTGGGAAATCCTTTTACGTGCTCGTGCTATTGAAAATCAATCCTATCTTGTCGCCTCAGCTCAAGGTGGGCTTCATGAAAATGGTCGTCAGACATGGGGACACTCAATGGTTATCGATCCATGGGGGAAAATCCTCTGTGAATTAGATAAAGGTGAAGGTCTAGTTACTTGCGAAATAGATAAAAGTTATCTTCTTGATATTCGTAGTAAATTACCAGCTCTCGCGCATCGCACGATCCAATAATTCTTTATATGCAAAATACTTCTGATCACGCAATTCAAACAGCAAAAAACCTTCTTTTAGCTCCAGGTGGTATCGATGAACGAATCATTGAAAAAGCTTTGGGTGAAATGTATCTGCATCGCTTAGATGATGCTGATTTGTATTTTCAGCATACGCGTTATGAGTCCTGGAGTCTTGAAGAGGGGATTGTTAAATCAGGGAATTTTAGT
>Ga0209188_1001709_pt1 | contig 17118 bp, 18 predicted proteins | sample C_130625_EF_Meta_FD_187307 | JGI IMG/M metagenome (GOLD analysis project Ga0209188, IMG submission 187307) | Freshwater microbial communities from Lake Croche, Canada to study carbon cycling - C_130625_EF_MetaG (SPAdes) (version 2) | ecosystem: Environmental > Aquatic > Freshwater > Lake...
AAAATCAATTGGATTGACTTTATGCGGCATAGTTGATGAGCCAATCTCACCAGCCTTAGTACGCTGCTTAAAGTAGCCAATAGAAATATAAGCCCAGAAGTCGCGGTCCATATCCAAGAGAATCGTGTTAGCGCGGGCAATGGCATCAAACAGCTGAGCCATACCATCGTGTGGCTCAATTTGAATCGTGTAAGGATTGAAAACTAAGCCTAAGCGCTTCTCAACTACATTCTTAGAAAAATTCTCCCAATCAAAATCAGGATAAGCAGACAGGTGTGCGTTGTAGTTACCCACTGCACCATTCATTTTGCCAAGCAATGGAGCAGCAGCGATTGAATCAATGGCACGTTCTAAACGCTTAGCAATATTAGCGATCTCTTTACCCAACGTGCTTGGTGAAGCAGGCTGACCATGGGTACGAGACAATAACGGGACCTTCGCGTGTTCAATTGCTAAGTCAGTTAACACAGCAAGTACTTTTTTGAGTTGTGGCAGCAATACTTCATCGCGCGCCCCACGCAACATCAAACCATGTGAGGTGTTATTAATATCTTCAGAGGTACAAGCAAAATGAATAAACTCACTAGCTTTTAATAAATCCGGTCTTCTAGCTACCTTTTCTTTTAAGAAATATTCGACAGCTTTGACGTCATGATTGGTTACCGCTTCGATATCTTTAATACGCTGCGCATCGACATCAGAAAAATTTTCTGGGAGTGAAAGCAAAAAGGCTTCATCAGCAGCATTGATTTTGGGTACATCGGGTAAACCTGCTGATGCCAAGGCTAATAACCAATGGATTTCTACAAATACTCTCTGACGCATAAAAGCCGCCTCAGAAAGCCAGGGACGCAAAGCATCAAGCTTTCCGGCGTAACGACCATCTAATGGAGAAAGGGCACTTAAGGTAGAAAGCGGCTGGCTCACAAATATTGCCTTTACATTGAACATATCTAATAAAACCTGATTTTAATGCGTTCCGAGGTCAAGCACGCCATCTCCAGGATCGCTATACTGCTCCCTATGAAAATTATCGGATCCCTTACCAGCCCCTATGTACGTAAAGTACGCATTGTTTTTTCAGAGAAAAAGGTCGATGTTGACCTTGAATTAGAGAATGTCTGGGCCGCTGACACCAAAATAGCTGCCTCAAACCCCCTAGGGAAGGTACCCTGCCTCATTTTGGACGATGGAGAGGCTATCTTCGACTCTCGCGTCATCGCTGAATATGCTGATGCCCTTAGCCCAGTAAGTAAGCTTATTCCAGCCGATAACCGCGAGCGTGCCACTGTTAAAACTTGGGAAGCTTTAGCCGATGGGGTCATGGATGCTGGAATCTTGGCTCGTCTAGAGCGCACTTGGCGTCCTGCTGAAGTACAAAGCTCAGTTTGGGTAGATCGTCAAATGGACAAGATTGGAAACTCCCTACGTCAAATGTCTGAGAGACTCGGTGGGAACACATGGTGTCATGGCAACCAAATGACCTTAGCTGATGTTGCCGTTGGATGTGCGCTGGGATATTTACTGTTTCGCTTTCCGGATATTCAATGGCAAGCGCAATATCCAAACTTAGATCGTCTCTACCAAAAATTACTGCAGCGGCCTTCGTTTATTGAAACTGAACCACCTGCAGCGTAATTCGAATGGTGCTTAGGCGGAAATAATTCCACCGCCCAAACAAATATCTCCATCATATAAAACGGCAGACTGTCCTGGTGTCACTGCCCACTGCGCATCAGGAAAACTCAAACTGAAATTTGAAGGTGTATCACCTTCATTTAAGGCACATGCTGAATCTGCTTGGCGATAACGCGTCTTAGCAGAATAATTTCCTGAGCTAGGCGCAGCACCTGCAACCCAGCTTGCGTCAATAGCCTCTAGCGTATTAGCCAGCAACCAAGGGTGCTCATGGCCTTGCGCTACATATAGAGTGTTATTTGCCATATCTTTACGTGCTACATACCAAGCATCGCCATTACCTTCTTGGCTGCCGCCCAAACCAATTCCTTTGCGCTGACCTAAGGTGAAAAAAGCTAAGCCCATGTGCTCTCCAACGGTCTTTCCATCAGGCGTTTTAATGGGTCCAGGTGTTCGAGGTAAGTAGCGGTTCAAGAATTCTCTAAAAGGTCGTTCTCCAATAAAGCAAATTCCAGTGCTATCTTTTTTGCGGGCATTGTGTAAACCAATTTTTTCAGCAATCTTACGCACCTCTGTTTTTGGAATTTCTCCCAAAGGAAATAAAACATTTGCTAATTGCTCCTGCGTTAAGCGATGCAAAAAATAACTCTGGTCTTTACTCGCATCAAGAGCTTTCAACAATTGCACTTTGCCATCTTTGTGGCGAACTCTAGCGTAGTGACCAGTGGCAATAGAGTCAGCTCCCAAACTCATCGCATGATCTAAAAAGGCTTTGAACTTAATTTCAGCATTGCAAAGTACGTCAGGATTTGGCGTTCGCCCTGCAGCGTATTCCCTTAAAAATTCGGCAAATACGCGTTCACGGTATTCGGCAGCAAAATTCACTGCCTCAACATCGATTCCGATCAAATCAGCCACTGAGACAACATCGAGCCAATCCTGGCGGGAAGAGCAATATTCGTCGTTATCGTCATCTTCCCAATTCTTCATAAAAAGGCCGATCACTTCGTGCCCTTGCTCCTTGAGCATCCAGGCTGCTACCGACGAATCTACCCCTCCAGACATGCCAATAACGACTTTCTTGGGGTTTTTAGGGGTAGTTACGGAAGAATTGGGCTGACTCATCAAAAAAATGCGAAAATACTTTTATAGACAGATAGACCCCATTGTAGAAGTCTCAACCAGACTTCGCATGATTTTAGGCAAAACCATAGCCGGCAGACCTGGGGACTCACTAAATAGGTAAAACCTAGCCTGTTTATCTATAAAATAGACTTTTAAAAATTTTGCTTTTGGAGACATGCCATGCGCATAGGAGTGCCGCTGGAAACAAGGCCTGGGGAAACTCGAGTAGCCGCAACACCTGAAACTGTAAAAAAACTGATCGCTCAAGGTCACACTGTCGTCATTCAAAAAGATGCTGGTGTGAAAGCTAGCCAACCAGACTCAGCATACGAAGCCGTAGGAGCTACCATTGGTAGCGCTGCTGATGCATTTGGGGCAGAGATTGTTCTTAAGGTGCGCGCACCTGAATCTGCTGAACTCAAACAGATTAAATCTGGCAGCGTATTGATTGGGATGCTCGATCCATTTGATAACGACATGATTGCTGCAATGGCCGCTCAAGGAATCACTGCGTTCTCCTTAGAGGCTGCGCCTCGTACTACTCGTGCCCAGAGCATGGACGTCTTATCTTCACAGGCAAATATTGCTGGCTACAAATCAGTCATGGTTGCTACGAATGAATATCAACGCTTTATGCCAATGCTCATGACTGCTGCGGGCACTGTGAAAGCAGCGCGCGTATTAATTTTGGGCGCTGGTGTTGCAGGCCTTCAAGCCATTGCTACTGCTAAACGTTTAGGTGCCGTGATTGAGGCATCTGATGTTCGTCCAGCAGCTAAAGAGCAAATTGAATCTTTGGGTGCAAAGTTTGTTGACGTTCCTTACGAAACTGATGAAGAACGTGAAATTGCTAAAGGTGTTGGTGGCTATGCTCGCCCTATGCCAGAAGCTTGGATGAAACGTCAAGCGGCCTTGGTTGCCGAACGCGCCCAACAAGCTGACATTGTGATTACTACCGCATTGATTCCGGGACGTAAGCCACCAGTGCTCTTGCATAGCGATACCGTTGCCAAGATGAAACCGGGCTCGATCGTAATTGATATTGCTGCAGGCAAAGGTGAAAATGGTTCCGGTAACTGCCCCCTGACTCAAGCCGACAAGGTTATAGAAGTGCATGGCGTGAAAATTGTGGGTTACACCAATCTTGCAAGTATGGTTGCGGCAGATGCTTCTGCACTTTATGCACGTAACTTACTCGACTTTATGAAACTCATTATTGATAAAGATGCGAAATTCGTGATCCCTGCTGATGACGATATCGTTACTGCCTGCTTAATGTGTCGCGACGGCCAAGCTATTCGTAAAAATTCATAGAACAAATTTAGACTAAGGAAATATCATGGATCTCGCTGCCTTTCAAAGCATCCTCACTGTCCAAAACATTACTGTGTTTGTATTAGCCATTTTTGTTGGTTACCACGTGGTTTGGAACGTTACCCCTGCATTGCATACGCCATTGATGGCTGTTACTAATGCCATCTCTGGAATTATTATTGTTGGTGCACTTCTCCAAACGGAAGTGATTGGTGGCGATGAAATCACCCTCACCAGCATCATTGGTGCCGTGGCTGTGTTCCTAGCTTCAATCAATATTTTTGGTGGCTTTATGGTCACTCGTCGTATGCTGGAGATGTTCAAGAAGAAGGCTCCTAAAGCAGATGCGGCTGGAACTAAATAAAACTAGAACAAGATCTATATAGAGACCAAAATGATGTCAAACATAACTGCTATTTCCTATCTCATTTCATCGGTGTTATTCATCCTCGCTTTGCGCGGCTTGTCTTCACCAACCACTTCACGCCAAGGTAACACCTTTGGCATGATTGGTATGTTGCTGGCTGTCATTACGACTTTCTTTATTCCTGACTTTAAGCCAGTCTTTTCACTGATTATTGGCGCTGTTGTCGGTGGCGCAATTATTGGTACGATCGCAGCCAAACAAGTGCAAATGACCAAGATGCCTGAGCTTGTAGCCTTGATGCACTCATTTGTTGGCTTATCAGCAGTCTTGATTGCCATTGCTGCCGTATTCAATCCTGCGCAAGCCCATACTGGCGCGCAAAAGATTGAACTCTTTATTGGCGCATTTATTGGCGCAATTACCTTTACTGCTTCTGTGATTGCTTTCGGCAAGTTATCAGGCAAGGTCAGCGGTAAGCCAGTCACTTTCTCGGGTCAGCACTTACTCAACTTGATCTTAGCGATTTCGATGGTTGGTGCAGGCGTTGCTTATTACATGGGTGATAGCCACGCTGCCTTCTTGGCAATGTGTGCGATTGCATTAGTACTGGGCGTTACCTTGATCATCCCAATTGGTGGCGCAGATATGCCAGTAGTAGTGTCTATGCTGAACAGCTACTCTGGTTGGGCTGCAGCAGGTATCGGCTTTACGTTAAATAACCCCGTATTGATTATTGCTGGTGCTTGCGTTGGCTCTTCAGGCGCCATTCTGTCTTACATCATGTGTAAGGCCATGAATCGTTCTATTGTTGCCGTATTGCTCGGCGGCTTTGGAGCTGAAGCTGCTGCAGGCGGTGCTGATGATGGTGCTCCTAAGAACTACAAAACGGGTTCTCCAGAAGATGCAGCCTTCCTAATGGAAAATGCTGACACAGTCATTATTGTTCCTGGCTATGGTTTAGCTGTAGCACGTGCACAGCACTCTTTAAAAGAACTTACTGAGAAGTTAACTCACCATGGCGTGACGGTGAAATATGCGATTCACCCAGTGGCAGGTCGTATGCCTGGTCATATGAACGTACTCCTAGCTGAAGCTGAAGTTCCATATGACCAAGTCTTTGAGATGGAAGATATCAACAGTGACTTTGGTCAAGCTGACGTAGTGTTAGTACTCGGTGCAAACGACGTGGTGAACCCTGCAGCACGTACACCTGGTAGCGCAATTTTCGGTATGCCAATCTTGGAAGCCTTCAAAGCTAAAACGATTATTGTTAACAAGCGTTCAATGGCTGCTGGTTACGCTGGCCTAGACAATGAACTCTTCTACATGGATAAAACCATGATGGTCTTCGGTGATGCAAAGAAGGTGGTTGAGGATATGGTCAAGGCTGTTCAGTAAATCTCAAAGCGGATAAAAACCAAGTTTTCCTACTGTCTCCCTGACCCCCTCTAAGGATAGTAAATACTGCTCTGCTTCATCAGCCACACTGTCCTTGGCATTAGGAGGCGGAGCTAGCTTTGCAGCTAAATAATCCGCTTTATATTGAGATCGAAAAGCGACTGATCTCTGCTGTGTAAAAGCAAATTTGTATTTTCTATGTTTCAGACCAGCAAAAAATATTCTGTCGCATACAGGAGATAGAATCTTCGGCATATCTAACCATATGCTTAAAGACTCGAAAGCATTTCTATGCAGGAAGTAACAACTGGTATCGACATGTTGAAATGTCAATTGATCAGAGGCTTGTAACCCGACCATTTCATCACCCTCAAGAGTGTGTATGGATGTAAAAGAACAACATACATCAGCCTGAGTTTTTTTCCACAATTCAACCATTGAATGAATGTGATTAGAATGAAACCAATTATCGGCATCAAGAAATGTAATGAAGTCATATCCTTCGGCAGAAGCAAGCATCGCTCCAATGCCTCGAGGAGTATTGCCATTGTCTTGATGGGGGTCTGGTAGAGCAATGTGTTTAACATCCCAACTCATTAATTCTTCATTTGGAAAACCGTCGGCAATAAAAAAATGGTCGGCTTTGATATCTTGAGATAAGACGCTTTCATGGCACTGTCGAAGGAAAGCTATAGACTCTTTATAGTAGGGGGTAATCACTGCAATTTTCATTCTCGTATCTTATAGATGATTTCTTATTTTCTTTGGTAACTATTCATTAAATTATCTTGTAAAACATAGGCTATGCCATGGGCCACCACAGATAGATCTTGATCCAATACCCTACTCTTATATGTCCAGCCAGATGGTAATTTTAGCTGCTGTTCCAAGGTGCCTAAGTCCTTTATGCTCAGCGTTGGATTTACTATTTGTGAATAAGACTGCATCACATACACCTCACCACCCGAAGAAGTTAACTCATACACTGCGCTACCTGCCCTATAGATAAAATTAGTAGTGCGCTTAACTTCATTGGGACTGTATTGCTTACTTCCAAGAAGTTGCTTAAATAAACCGATATCAACGATTGCCCGCAAATTCATTTCAATACCGCCAAAAGACTCTTTGACGCTGTTAACTGTCGTACCTGCTGCTTGGATTTCATCCATCATCCAATAGCGTGGTCCATTGAGCAGCACAAAGGAAGCGTCATAAGTCTTGGTGATAGATTCCTTAGTGAGGGCTTTCCATTGATCTTCAGGGCATAGATTAAGACCTTGGGTATTAAAGACCTTTACCTCGAGATTCAACCAATTCCGTTTGCCATATAACACTTCGCAATAGCGCTGGTTACGCAACTGAGAAATACTTTTTTCATAAGTAGGCTGTTGTTGATCTGCAGCCTCTACAACAAAACTACTGACGCTGACGAGTAATAAAAGCAGCTTAATGCATCCTATTGCCAATCTGCTCTGTGTCATGTTGATTTCTCTTCAGGTTGAGGGGTTCGCATAAACCTACTTTACCAAACAAAAACGCCTGGTCTTGTGAACCAGGCGCTCTTTTTTTCTACAGCGAGAAGCTGGAGAGATACGGCTATTACATCATTCCGCCCATACCACCCATTCCGCCCATACCACCCATATCTGGCATACCACCGCCAGCTGAGTCATCTTTTGGAGCTTCACAGATCGCACAATCAGTGGTCAACAACAAGGCTGCAACAGAAGCGGCATTTACCAAAGCAGTTTTAGTCACTTTAGTTGGATCGATCACGCCTTGTGCTACGAGGTCACCATACTCACCAGTAGCCGCGTTGTAACCGTTATTGCCCTTACTAGCCAATACTGCGTTTACAACAACGCTTGCTTCATCACCAGCGTTTGAAACGATGATGCGAAGTGGCTCTTCCATAGCGCGCAATACGATACTGATGCCAGCATCTTGATCTGGATTGTCGCCCTTTAAGCCCTTGATACCTTGCATCGCGCGAATCAAAGCTACGCCGCCGCCAGGAACAATGCCTTCTTCAACTGCAGCACGAGTTGCATGCAATGCATCGTCAACACGAGCCTTCTTCTCTTTCATTTCTACTTCAGTAGCAGCACCAACACGAATCACCGCAACACCGCCTGCCAACTTGGCAACACGCTCTTGCAATTTTTCTTTATCGTAGTCGCTTGTTGCTTCGTCGATCTGAACACGGATATTCTTCACGCGAGCTTCGATTGCTTTGGCATCGCCATTACCATCAATGATGATGGTGTTTTCTTTGCCTACTTCAATACGTTTAGCTTGACCTAAATGCTCAAGAGTAGTTTTCTCAAGTGTGAGGCCAATTTCTTCAGCAATGACAGTACCACCAGTCAAAATTGCGATGTCTTCCAACATGGCTTTACGACGATCGCCAAAGCCAGGAGCTTTAACAGCACAAGTCTTGATGATGCCGCGGATGTTATTCACAACTAAAGTTGCCAATGCTTCGCCTTCAACATCTTCTGCAATGATTAACAATGGACGGCCTGACTTCGCTACTTGCTCAAGTACTGGGAGCAAATCACGAATATTGCTAACTTTCTTGTCAAACAAGAGAACGTATGGACCTTCTAGTATGGCTACTTGCTTTTCAGGCTGATTGATGAAGTAAGGAGAGAGATAACCGCGATCAAACTGCATACCCTCAACTACTTCGAGTTCATCTTCTAAAGACTTGCCATCTTCAACAGTAATAACGCCTTCTTTGCCGACTTTTTCCATTGCTTCAGCAATACGCTGACCGATACTATGGTCGCTGTTTGCGGAGATAGAGCCTACTTGGGCAATTTCTTTAGTTGTTGTACAAGGCTTACTAATTTTCTTGAGTTCTTCAAGAGCAGCTGTTACTGCTTTATCAATACCGCGCTTAAGATCCATTGGGTTATGACCTGAAACAACGTATTTCATGCCTTCACGAACAATCGATTGCGCCAAAACAGTAGCAGTAGTAGTACCGTCACCAGCGATGTCAGCAGTTTTGGAAGCTACTTCCTTCACCATCTGTGCACCCATATTTTGAAGTCTATCTTTTAATTCGATTTCTTTTGCGACAGATACGCCGTCTTTAGTAATGGTAGGGCCACCGAATGAGCGCTCCATGACTACGTTACGACCTTTTGGTCCTAGGGTGGTTTTCACTGCGTTCGCGAGAATATTGACACCCTCTACCATTTTGGTACGGGCGTTATCTCCAAATACAACGTCTTTTGCTGCCATGATTAAATTCCTCTCTTAAATACCGAAATTACTTCTGCACAACAGCCATGATGTCTTCTTCGCGCATTACGAGAAGCTCATCGCCGTCGACCTTAACTGTTTGACCTGCATATTTGCCGAACAACACGCGATCGCCAATTTTGAGATCGGGTGCATTTAATTTACCGCTGTCATCGCGTTTACCTGGGCCAACTGCCAAAACTTCACCTTGATCAGGTTTCTCTGCAGCAGCATCAGGAATGATGATTCCGGAAGCAGTTTTTGATTCTTGATCTAAACGCTTGATGATTACGCGATCATGTAAGGGACGCAAATTCATCTCTTCTCCTATGTTAGTAAATGTTAACTAATTAAAAATCTATATAAATCAATACTTTATAATCTCTTCACACGTAAGCCAAAGAAAAATTGCTTAAAAAGCAGTTGTTTTTAGCACTCGCGTGCAGGGAGTGCTGATTATATAGGTGCAAATCCTGAGATTTCAAGGGTGGCCAAATCTTAAATATAATTAAAATCGTACTTAAAGTAGCTAAAACTGCTCAAGGGGTCCCTAGAAATAACTTTTTTCTTACTAAATTCACCATCCTTAAAAAATTTAAGTTACTGTTTTTTATGGAGAATTCGCCATTTCGTTTTGCAATTTAACGCCTTTTTGAACTGCAGTAAGAATTTTTTCTTGCCAGGCTGGCAGCGAACCAAGGCGAACCCAAATATCCAATTTATGTTTTTGAATTTTCATCAGCTTATCCAACAAAGCCTGGGTAAGGTGCGCCTGCTTCATAACTACCAACTCATATTGGTCAACTTCGCGTAATTCAAATTTTTGCGCTAAATACCAAGATTGCATCCAATTACGAATTTGATCTTTCCAGCCCATAAAGTGTGACTGATAGAACAACATTGCACCGATTGGCTCGATTACTTCAAAAAAATCTTCTTTTTGCTGGATCCACTTGGGATGTACTTTATTTTCTGTTGGATCATAAAGAGAATAAATCTGCTGGGCACTTCTAAACCAAATCTCAACATACTCAAAAAATGAAGTGAAATGATCCGCCATATCTTGAAGATCAGTAAGCTCACCAGACTCATAATCTTTGATCATAGATTCATACTGCTGCCATGCATATAAAGCCTCCGCAGTTTGTACTGAGCCAAAACGATAGCTCATATTCATCAAATATTCAGGTGCAAAAGGGATATATTTTTCTGGAACATCCAAAAGAGCGGCTATCTTTTCACAATCCAATTGGCCAAACAGCTCCTCATGCCGAACGCGTATCTTTTCTTCCATCCGATATCGCTTCCACATACTATCAACAACCTGTATTGCTAAATCCTTTTCAATAGCCCCTTCTGGCTTTAGGTCGTGCAAAACAGCCTTAACTAAAGTTTTATATTCTTTTTCACTTTCATATGGCAAGACTTTTGACTTAGCATTTCTGCCATGCTTTAGGGCATTAAAGCGAGAGCGGTTTTTTCCTGCGAGGGATTTGGGGCCGGTTTGCCCCTGGAATTTAGACATTGAAGTCGTAGAAGATACACTAACTTGCATTTTGATTCTCCTCCCCCGCATGGATAGGGGATAAGGCTTCAGAAAGAACATAGCCCATGCAGCCATGCATTAAAAATATATAGTGAGTGTCTTGCTAAAATTGTACTGAAATCATATTTTACAAAAGAAATGGAAGTTTTGCTAAAGCGGACTTTTAATGAATCCTATCCACCACAACGGACCTTAGCGGACATAACCTCCGCAATGACCGCTATCGACCCAAAGCAGACATTCATTTATCGAACTCAACCAACTTACAACTGTATAGCTACTAAAGTGGCAATTTAGATTAATTGAAGCTTGGAAACGAACCGTTGACGTTGATATAGTATTGAAGACCGCTTGCAGGGGAAGCCTTTCTCAAGTCTGGTACGGCAAAAGTATTCTGGCCGTCGCCACCATACAATGTTCCTATCAACGCAAAAAGTGCGTTATTTTGTGATATTGGCACTAAACTGCCATCGCAAAGTACAAAGCCATTCAGGTCCGAACGCATATAAGGAAAAAGTACAATCTGACCGAGGTAAAAGTCCATTTTATTTTCTTTCTTGTTTCTTAGGTTATGGAATAAATAATTAAATTACTTATGTTCGATAAGCTCCCTTCCAACCAATTTAGCTTATAAGGGCTAATGGTGGAGCTCATAGCAACAGTGCTGACTGAGGATGGATTACTAAAGGGGAAACTAATGATTTTCTTATTGCTGACATCACAAACATAGTAAGTATTATCAGGTGCTATAGCAAAGCCCGAGGGATTTATAGACAAGGGAATTGCAGAAAGCGCAGCACCTTTGTCAGAAAAAATAACCAAACGTCTTGCAGCAGTATCTAAAACGGCTATTTCTGAATTTGTACCTATGCGTATTACTTTTGGAGAATCTAAAACATCTATGGGTGCAGAGGCCCATGAGAATTTCGTCCCGCTTTTAATGGTACCTAGAACATCGACTCCAAACCATTTCCCTACACCTTTAGAATCGGTTACTGCAATTTGATTTAAATATGCATCACTAACCGCAAGCCGTCCATCTGGCATAGAGGCTACGGCTATTGGATTTTTGAGCGCCACTCCTGCAATACTGGTAGTTTGTCCGAGAACTACCAAAGTTGGACTCAAATGCAGTATGCGTTTATTACCTGCGTCAGCCACCCAAAAACTTCCATCAGATGAAAAAGTAGCCGATTGTGGACCATTCAAATCAGTATAGCTTTGGCCATATCTCAAAGAAATACCATTGGCATTGGTATAGATTAGTTGATTGCGACTTTGCCCATTACGAACAACCTGACCAAACTTCACGTCAGAGGCCATCACCAGATTCTTTGAAACAGTAGGTGTACTAGTACTCGAAGTACCAGCAGAACTATCGGAACTTCCGCCACATCCAATCAAAGGTAGGCCAAGGGTTGCTGCTGTAAACCCTAAGGCACTTGATTTAATAAAATGACGCCTAGGCTCCGATATAGGGGGCATGATTAATCTTAAATTTTTCATATTAATTTGTTGGTGGCGCTTATTTAATAAATGACTCTAACTGAAAAAATTTATGCTGGCAAGTTAAGAAATTTTCAATACTAGAGAATTTCATAAATGGCTGCTTTTGGCCGAAAGCAGTCATTCAGAATCAACCTACGCCCTACCTGAGCGTTCCATAAGATGGTGGAGCCGAGTCAACTGAATTCGATAAAACAAGGTTTCTTAGAGTAATCTCACGGGCCAGTCAGGCATTTGGCCTGCCCAGCACGATTCGAACGTGCGACCTCGGCCTTAGAAGCTGTAAAAATGAGCTAAAACAATAAGTTAAACAATGACTTTAAGGTGTTTAGATCTAGTGTGGCATCAGCACCGAGATCTGTGGCTCGGAGTGGAATTGGGTGGATCTTGCTTGGCATCGACAGATGTGGAGTCGGTCAAACCGACAGTGAATCATCACGGGTTAATGGTCAGATGTCTAATTTGTCGGGTAAACCGACAAACCAACTGCTGAGCGCCTTGATTGTTGAAACTTTATCGACTTATTGCACTTAAATAGTGCACTAGGGCACCAAGCTGTACCCATCAACTGAGTCCAATAATTCTAGAGGCATTAGTTTAGTAACTATGAACTTGCCTTATGACGAAATGCTTGATGCCAATGGTAAAGCTCGTCCACACTACCAAATTTTTCATCAATGGTTAATGCAACAAAGCGAAACCTTGATGGGTTTAAAGCGTGCAGAAGCAGATCTTATTTTTAGGCGTGTTGGCATTACCTTTGCTGTTTATGGAGACAACCTAGGCGCAGAAAGAACTATTCCATTTGATCAGGTACCCCGGATCTTTAATGCCAAGGAATGGGAGCTTCTAGAAACAGGTTTACGGCAACGCGTTAAAGCACTCAATCGCTTTATCTACGATGTGTACCACGATGAAGACATCATCAGGGCTGGCATTGTTCCTGCAGAACAAATATTTAACAACGCTCAATATCGCCCAGAGATGCGAAATGTGAGTGTACCTCGTGATATCTACGCACAAATTGCAGGCATTGATATTGTTAGAGCAGGTGAAGGTGAATTTTATGTTCTAGAAGATAACCTACGCGTTCCTTCTGGAGTGTCTTATATGGTTGAAGACCGCAAGATGATGATGCGTCTCTTTCCAGATCTATTTCAAAAATATCGCGTTGCCCCCGTAGCTCACTACCCAGATCTTCTATTGGAGTGCTTGAAGTCCGTCAAACCAGATGATGTTAAAAAGCCGAACGTAGTAGTCCTCACACCAGGCATGTATAACTCGGCATATTTTGAACACAGCTATCTTTCACAGCAAATGGGTGTTGAGTTGGTCGAGGGTAAAGATTTATTTGTAAAGAATGAACAAGTCTTTATGCGCACTACTCAGGGGCCAGAACGCGTCGATGTGATCTATCGCCGGGTAGATGATGACTTTTTAGATCCACTTTCCTTTCGCTCAGACACTACTCTTGGAGTGGCCGGACTCCTTTCAGCCTATCGCGCTGGCAATGTCACTCTAGCCAATGCTATTGGTACTGGTGTGGCTGATGATAAATCGATCTACCCCTATGTTCCAGAGATGATTGAGTTCTATCTGGGCGAGAAACCGATTCTCAATAATGTCCCTACTTATCAATGTCGCAAAACAGATGATTTGGCATATACGCTAGCAAACCTCGACAAACTCGTAGTCAAGCTGACTCATGGTGCTGGTGGCTATGGAATGCTAGTAGGTCCAGCATCAACAAAAGCAGAGATTGAGCAATTTAAAACCCATTTGATCGCCAATCCAGATAGATATATTGCACAACCTACCTTAGCTTTATCTACCTGCCCTACTTTTGTGGAATCAGGTATCGCACCACGGCATATTGATTTAAGACCTTTCGTACTTTCAGGCAAAACCATCAAAATGGTTCCCGGCGGATTGACTAGGGTTGCTCTTAAAGAAGGCTCTTTAGTTGTGAACTCATCTCAAGGCGGTGGTACCAAAGATACCTGGGTGCTAGAGGAATGAAGAAAGAGCAAGCATGTTAAGTCGCACTGCTGATTGCCTTTATTGGATGGCTCGTTACACTGAGCGAGCGGAAAATACCGCTCGCATGCTTGATGTCAATCATCAAACATCACTCTTACCTCAACCTGCACAATTTCTGGAGCAGAGCTGGAAAAAATTACTGACGATCTCAAAATTAGAAGAGAGTTTTCTTAGTCAATATGATGTGATCAATCGTGAAAATGTATTGGACTTCATGATTTATGAAACCGGCAATCCATCAAGCATTGTTTCTTGTCTATTTGCAGCTCGTGAAAATGCTCGCGTCATCCGAGGCCGAATTACTTCAGAGGTATGGGAAACCCAAAATACTACTTGGCTAGAGTTACAGAAAATTCTAGAGTCAAGGCATCAATCTGACCCCAGTAGATTACTAGAATGGGTAAAACACCGCTGCCATCTTTTTAGGGGAGTCTTGCATGGCACGATGCTAAAAAATGAAGCCTTTTACTTTATTAGAGTAGGAACGCTATTAGAGCGTGCCGATAACACGGCTCGTATTCTAGAAAATAAATATGAGGATCAAGAGGCCATTCAAGTATTAGAAGATAGTGCTGATCATAACTTTTTTGATTTTTACCATTGGGCATCACTACTTCGATCTGTATCTGCTTTTGAAATTTATCGCCAGATTTATTCTGATCAAGTAACCCCAAAGCAAGTAGCTCAGTTACTGATTTTCAATAAACAGATGCCGCGCTCAATGGTTTGCTGTATTAATGAGTTGATCCCATTAATTTCTGAGGTCAAGAATCAACAATCCAAAGAGATTGATCGCCTATTAGGAAAACTCAAAGCAAGCCTTGATTACTCCGATATTGATGAAGTCTTTGAGCAGGGATTAGAGGAATTTATCGAAACCTTCTTGGAGCGTATTAATCATATTGCCAATGAATTTAGTAGCGCCTACCTTATCCCACTAGCAGCTATCTAAAGTCTTTTAAAGAATATATGCATCTGAAGATCCGCCACCGTACCGAATACCGCTATGAAACGCCAGTGCGGTATTCCATTCAAGAACTTCGCCTAACGCCAAGTGCCAATGCAGGCCAGGAGGTCAGTAAATGGAAAATCAATACTCCGATTAAAGCTTCTAATTCAATCGATGCCTTTGGTAATGCTTGCAGCGTCTTTGTTCAAGAGAGCCCATATATCTCTATGATGATTGAGGCTGAAGGAGAAATACGGACACAAGATGCCTATGAGTTCATCGATAACCCAAAAGCGGTATCGCCCTACTATCTTCTGCAGCAAACTAACCTGACCGAGCCAAGCGAAGAAATGCTGGCCTATTTTGCTAGCAAACTCCCTAAGAAGAATTCTGTCGATGATGTTCTCAAGTTGGCAACTGCTATTCAAGAGACTATTCAATACGTACCAGGGCAAACTAATTTTGCGACTACTGCAGCACAGTCTTTTGTCATGAAATCTGGTGTTTGCCAAGATCATGCGCACGTAATGCTGGGTCTATGTCGTGCGTCCCATATTCCGGCTCGTTATGTCAGTGGGTATTTCTTTGCGGAAGAATCACCAAACTTAGCTAGCCATGCTTGGATTGATTTTTGCAGTGATATCGAGAAGGGAATTTGGACCAGTGTTGACATTACTCACGCATGCCTAGTGGATGCCCGCCATATTCGCTTAGCTATTGGCAAAGACTATTACTCTGCTGCCCCAGTTAAAGGAGTACGCACTGGCGGCGGTGGTGAAGAGCTCAGCGCTACCATTTCCATTCAAAAGTTACCTTAAACTATCCCCAGATAATTGCGGGATAATTCTAGGGATTAAATCAAAGGATTAAGGTATGACGTATTGTGTTGGGATTTGCTTAAAAGATGGGCTTGTTTTTTTATCTGACACCCGCACGAATGCCGGCGTAGATCAAATCGGTGCCTTTCGAAAAATGTCTTTGTTTCAAAAAGACAAAAATCGTTTTTTTTCATTGATGAGTGCTGGTAATCTCGCTATTACCCAAGCTGTCAAAGAAATACTTCTGCAAGGCCAAATGCTCAATGGTAAAAATTTATGGAATGTCGAAAACACTCATGATGCAGCTGCAGTGGTTGGAGATGCCATAAAGCAAGTTTATGATCGAGACCATAAGGCCTTAGAAAAAGCAGGGATTGATTTCAACTGCAATCTGATCTTTGGCGGTCAGGTTAAAGGTGAGCGGCCTCGCCTATTTAATATCTACTCTGCCGGCAACTTTATTGAGGCGACGCCTGAGAATTGCTACTTCCAGATTGGTGAAGCCAAATATGGCAAACCGATTTTAGATCGTGTGCTAAATTTTTCGACACCGCTAAATCTGGCTACTAAGTGTGCATTGATTTCGATGGATTCAACCTTAAATAGCAACATCTCTGTTGGCTTACCTCTAGATTTACTGGTTTACGAAAAGAACTCTCTTAAGGCAAGTAAGCTAGTGACTTTAGATGAATCTAATCCCTATTATAAAATGATCCATCAGGTATGGGGAGAGAAGCTACGGGCAGCATTCAATTCGATTTCTGAACCAAGTTGGAGTGGTGCCAATAAATCAAGCGCTATTTCTGCGCCTGCAAAAAAAATGGGTGCAGTAACAATTCACGGGCAACCATCAAAAGTAAGACAGAAAAAAGCTACTGCATCAGCTTTGGCGGCTACCAAGAAAACTACAGTAAAGAAAAAAGTCTAGCTTTTTTGATGTCTTCTCTTCTGCAAGTCAGGCCTTTGGCCTGCCCAGCACGATTCGAACGTGCGACCTACGCCTTAGAAGGGCACAAGCTTGCTCCTTACAAACGTCTCTTATTGGCCGATAGCGGACTCTTGGCACCATAAGAAAAGCCACTCCGAAGGATGGCTTTGGTAACGATTTTGGTAACAAGGGCGTTGTATTGCCACAAACCATTGGTCGCGAGTTCAAATCTCTCCC
>Ga0209188_1001714_pt1 | contig 17097 bp, 15 predicted proteins | sample C_130625_EF_Meta_FD_187307 | JGI IMG/M metagenome (GOLD analysis project Ga0209188, IMG submission 187307) | Freshwater microbial communities from Lake Croche, Canada to study carbon cycling - C_130625_EF_MetaG (SPAdes) (version 2) | ecosystem: Environmental > Aquatic > Freshwater > Lake...
GGCCAAGGTACAGGTTGCGAAGGGTAAGGCTGCGCCGGCCAAGGTGCAGGTTGCGAAGGGCAAGGCTGCGCCGGCCAAGGTTCAGATTGCGAAGGGCAAGGCTGCGCCGGCCAAGGTGCAGATTGCGAGGGGCACGCCCTCGCATGGCAAGTCGCATTTTGTCCATTCCGGCCGTCGACACTTCGCCGCGCATTCCGCGGCACCTCGCCATGCCTCGAACGAAGTCCGGGCCCGCCCGGTCTATGCCCGCTCCTCGGGCGGCGGCTATAGCCGCGGCGCTTGGGGACGCGGCTTGGCCCCGGCCTACGGCGTGCAGACGACCAGCTGCCCGGATGGGACCATGGCGACCACGGCCCATGGCCACTCTAGCGTTGTGCGCTGCATTCCGATCTGACCGGCAAACCCAACTGGCCGCGCTTGCCGCGCCGCAGCACCGGGAGTAAAGCGCGCCCGTCACCCGGTTCGGGTGTCCATCAGCCTCCCTCGAAGGACGCGTCATGGCTCGCAACAAGATCGCGCTGATCGGCGCCGGCAATATCGGCGGCACCCTCGCTCACCTCATCGGGCTCAAGGAACTGGGCGACGTCGTCATGTTCGACGTTTTCCCGGGCGTGGCCGCCGGCAAGGCGCTCGACATCATGCAGTCTGGCCCCGTGGACGGCTTCGATGCCGTCATGGCGGGCACCGGCGATTACGCCGCGATCAAGGGCGCCGATGTCATCATCGTCACCGCCGGCTTCCCACGCATGCCTGGGATGAGCCGCGACGACCTGCTGACCAAGAATGCTGGCGTCATGGCCCAGGTTGCCGAGGGTATCCGCACCTATGCGCCCGACGCCTTCGTGATCTGCATCACCAATCCGCTGGACGTTATGGTCTGGGCGCTGCAGCAGAAATCCGGCTTGCCGGCGCATAAGGTCGTCGGGATGGCGGGCGTTCTCGATTCGTCTCGTTTCCGGCTTTTCCTCGCAGAGGAGTTCAAGGTCTCGGTCGAGGATGTCACCGCCTTCGTGCTGGGTGGCCATGGCGATACCATGGTGCCGCTGACCCGCTATTCGACCGTTGCTGGCATTCCCGTGCCCGATCTTATCAAGATGGGCTGGACGACGCAGGAACGGATCGACGCCATCGTCGCCCGCACCGCCAATGGCGGCGGCGAGATCGTTAAGTTGCTGGAAAGGGGCAGCGCCTTCTATGCCCCGGCCGCTTCGGCGATCTCGATGGCGGAGGCTTATTTGAAGGACAAGAAGCGCGTTCTGCCCTGTGCCGTGATGCTGAACGGCGAATACGGCCTGCGCGACTTCTACGTCGGGGTTCCGGTGGTGATCGGTGCCGGCGGCGCCGAGCGGATCGTCGAGGTACAATTCACCGCGGCCGAGAAGGCCGCTTTCGATAAGTCCTGCGACGCAGTGAAAAAACTGATCGAGGACTTCAAGAAGCTTGGCGTCTGAACCGTCGGATGGGTCGGTAGCGCCGGCAAAGGGAAGCGTCGCATGAACATCCACGAGTACCAGGCCAAGGAGTTGCTGCGTCGCTACGGCGTTGCGGTGCTCGACGGCCACGTCGCCTGGACCCCCGAGGAGGCGGCAGCGGCGGCTGCCAAGCTGCCTGGTCCGGTCTTTGTCGTGAAGTCGCAGATCCATGCCGGCGGACGCGGCGCCGGCCGCTTCGCCGATGACCCGAACGGCAAGGGCGGCGTGCGGCTCGCCAAGTCGGCGGCCGAGGTGCAGGCGGCCGCCGCGGCGATGATCGGCCATACCCTGGTGACCAAGCAGACCGGCCCGGCCGGCAAGCAGGTCAGCCGGGTCTATGTCGAGGCAGGCTGCGACATTGCGCGCGAGCTCTACCTCGGGCTGCTGGTCGATCGCGCGGCCTCGCGCGTCGTGATCATGGCCTCGACCGAGGGCGGGATGGAGATCGAGGAGGTGGCCGCCCACCACCCCGAAAAGATCCTCAAGGCCCATATCGACCCGGCCTCGGGCATTTCCGGCTTCCATGCCAGAAAGCTCGCCTTCGGGCTCGGCCTGACCGGGAAGCAGGTGGCAAGCTTCACCAAGTTCGTCCTGGCGCTCTACGGTGCGTTCCTTGAACTCGATTGCGCGATCGTCGAGATCAACCCGCTGGTCGTGACCGGCGCGGGCGATATCGTCGCGCTCGACGCCAAGGTCTCCTTCGACGACAACGCGCTATTCCGTCACAAGGATCTCGAGTCGCTGCGCGACGATACCGAGATGGACCCGAAGGAACTCGAGGCCGGGCGTCACGAGCTGAACTACGTCGCACTGGATGGCGAGATCGGGTGCATGGTCAATGGCGCCGGGTTGGCCATGGCGACCATGGACATCATCAAGCTCTATGGATCCTCGCCGGCGAACTTCCTCGATGTCGGCGGCACCGCCGACGCGGCGCGAGTGACCGAGGCGTTCCGCATCATCACCTCCGACACGAACGTCAAGGCGATTCTGGTCAATATCTTCGGCGGTATCGCCAAGTGCGACATGATCGCCGAGGGGATCGTCGTCGCCTCGAAGAACCTCTCGCTGAAGGTGCCGCTGGTCGTCCGGCTGGAAGGCACGAATGTGGAGGAAGGCAAGCGCATCCTGGCGGCGAGCGGGCTTGCCATCATTCCCGCTGACAACCTCGCTGATGCCGCCCAGAAAGTGGTGTCCGCGGTGCGCAAGGGGGCCTGAACGATGCCGATCCTGATCGACGCCTCAACGCGCGTCATGACCCAAGGCTTCACCGGCGCCCAGGGGACGTTCCACGCCACCCAGGGCATCGCCTATGGGTCCAACTATGTCGGCGGCACCACGCCGGGCAAGGGCGGCACACTGCATCCCACACTAAACCTGCCGGTCTTCGACACAGTCGCTGAATGCCGCGCTGTGACTGGTGCCGATGCCTCCGTCATCTACGTGCCCGCGCCCTTCGCTGCGGACGCGATCCTGGAGGCGATCGACGCCGAGCTGCCGCTCATCATCTGCATCACGGAAGGCATCCCGGTGCTCGATATGGTGAAGGTCAAGCGGGCGCTCGACGGCTCGAAATCGCTGTTGGTTGGTCCCAACTGCCCCGGTGTGATCACACCGGGCGCCTGTAAGATCGGTATCATGCCGGGCCATATCCATCGGCGCGGCTCGGTCGGCATTGTCTCGCGTTCGGGGACCCTGACCTATGAGGCGGTTGCGCAGACCTCCGCCGCCGGGCTTGGCCAATCCACCTGCGTCGGCATTGGCGGCGATCCGGTGAAGGGCATGGATTTTATCGACGTGCTCGAACGCTTCCTCAAGGATTCGGAAACCCATTCCATCGTCATGATCGGCGAGATCGGCGGGCAGGCTGAAATCGACGCTGCGGAGTATCTGCGCGCCGAGAATTTCCGTCCGGGCAAGCCGAACAAACCGGTGGTTGGCTTCATCGCCGGCGCCACGGCTCCGCCGGGCCGGCGGATGGGGCATGCCGGGGCGGTGATCTCCGGGGGCAAGGATACGGCGGCGGCGAAGATGGAGGCCATGGCTGCCGTTGGCATTCATGTCGCCGACAGCCCGGCTTCGCTGGGCTCGACGATGGTGAAGGCTCTCGGCCGCTAAGGCGAGGCGAACTTGCCTTAGGCTGGGCGGTTTAGCCCGCGGCCCGAGGGATCGCTGGGCGATTCCGGCGGCCGGTCGTTACTGGTGAACGATGGGCGCCCAAGGGCGCCGCAAGCGTGCCGGCCCATGGCGGCAGGCAGGGAGATGAGCATGGCCGGAGTGGACATCCTCGCCAGCGTGATGTCGGGGGCGAATGCCGCCTTCCTTGCTGACCTTTATGCCCGCTGGGCAGAAAAGCCTGACAGCGTCGATCCGTCCTTCGCCGATTTGTTCGAAGCGCTCGGTGATGAGGCGCGCGCTGTGCTGACCGATGCGACCGGGGCATCCTGGGCACCGCGCCAGCGTGGCGGTTTCGCGCCCGAGCCGGAATCGCTGCCGCCAGCCAAGGGCGGCAAGCCGGCAGATGGCGAGGCGATCCGCCGTGCCCAGCTGGATTCCATCCGCGCGCTCATGCTGATCCGCAGCTACCGTGTGCGCGGCCATCTGGAGGCGCAGCTTGACCCGCTCGGCCTGCAACGCGTGCAGCCCCACCAGGAGCTCAGCCCCGAATTCTGGGGCTTCACCGCCGCCGATCTCGACCGACCGATCTTCATCGATCGCGTGCTGGGTCTTGAGAGCGCGTCCGTGCGGCAGATCCTGGCTGTCTGCCGGGCGACCTATTGCGGCCCGATCGGCGTTGAGTTCATGCATATCCAGGATCCGGAGCAAAAGGCCTGGATTCAGCAACGCATGGAAGGCGCGCCCTGGGTCGGCGCCTTCGATGCCAAATCGAAGCGGCAGATTTTACAGCATCTGACCGAGGCCGAGGGCTTCGAGGCGTTCTGTGCGCGCAAATACGTCTCCACCAAGCGCTTCGGCCTGGAGGGCGGCGAGAGCACGATCCCCGCGGTGCAGGAGACGATCGCCTTCGCTGCCGGTGCGGGGGTGAAGGAGGTCGTGATCGGCATGGCGCATCGCGGCCGGCTGAACGTGCTGGTCAATGTGATGCAGAAGCCTTTCACCCAGGTCTTCTCGGAATTCGCCGGGGTCGGCGCCAATCCCGATGATGTCCAGGGCTCGGGTGACGTGAAGTACCACCTGGGCACCTCGATCGACACGGAGGTTGGCGGTCAGCCGGTGCACCTCTCGCTGCAGCCCAACCCCTCGCATCTCGAAGCGGTCGATCCGGTGGTGGTCGGCAAGGTTCGGGCGCGCCAGGATCAGGCGGGTGATACCAAGGGCCGGCATTCGGTCATGGGGATCCTGCTGCACGGCGACGCCGCCTTCGCGGGACAAGGCGTGGTCTACGAGACGCTAGCGATGAGCCAGTTGATCGGCTACCGGACCGGCGGGACGATCCATATCGTCACCAACAACCAGATCGGCTTCACCACCGTGCCGGCGCATGCCTATTCCGGCCTTTACTGCACCGATATCGCTAAATCCGTGCAGGCGCCGATCTGGCATGTCAACGGCGACGATCCGGAGGCAGTGGCCTTCGTCGCCCGCCTCTCGACCGAGTTTCGCATGCGCTTCGGCACGGATGTGGTGGTGGATATCGTCTGCTACCGCCGGCACGGCCATAACGAGAGCGATGAGCCGGCATTTACGCAGCCGGTGATGTACAGCCGGATTCGCGAGCTGCCGACGACGCGGCGCCTCTATGCCGAGCGACTGGCGGCGGAAGGCAGCCTGCCGGCCTCGGAATCCCAAGCGATGCTCGACGCCTTCACGGCGCGGCTCGAGCAGGCGCATCAGGCGGCGCAGAGCTTCAAACCGAACAAGGCTGACTGGCTGGAGGGCCATTGGTCCGGCCTCAAGGCCGTCGCGGTCGGCGAGGAAGTCGAGACGCTGCACGAAACCGCGATGCCGTTTGAGACGCTGCGCGAGATCGGCGAGGGGCTGGTCACGACGCCCGCCGGCTTCTCGGTCAATGGCAAGATAGCCAGGCAGCTGGACGCGAAGCGACAGGCGATCGAGACCGGGGAGGGGATCGACTGGGCGACTGGCGAGGCGCTTGCCTTCGGTGCCCTGCTGCGCGAAGGCCACCGCGTGCGGCTTTCCGGCGAGGATGTACAGCGCGGCACCTTCAGCCACCGGCATGCCTATCTGATCGACCAACAGAGCCAGGCGGAATACGTGCCGCTGAACAACCTCGCCCCCGGGCAGGCGAAGTTTGAGGCCTTCAACTCTCTACTTTCGGAATTCGGCGTGCTTGGCTTCGAATACGGCTTTTCACTGGCCGATCCGCACACGCTGACATTATGGGAAGGCCAGTTCGGCGATTTCGCCAATGGCGCCCAGGTGATCATCGACCAGTTCATCGCCTCGGGCGAGAGCAAGTGGCTGCGGATGTCGGGCCTCGTCATGCTGCTGCCGCACGGCTTTGAGGGGCAGGGACCCGAACACTCCTCCGCCCGCCTGGAGCGCTACCTGCAGCTTTCGGCCGAGCGCAATATGCGCGTCTGCAACCTGACCACGCCCGCTAATTATTTCCATGCGCTCCGCCGCCAGCTTAAGGCCAACTACCGCAAGCCGCTGATTCAGATGACGCCAAAATCGCTGCTGCGGCACAAGCTTGCCGTCAGCAGCCTGGCCGAATTCGGCCCGACCAGTGGTTTCCGTTACGTGATCCCGGAGATCGACGCGATTGCGCCTGAGGAGGCGGTACGCCGGGTCGTGCTGTGCACCGGTAAGGTCTATTACGACCTACTGCAGGAACGCCGAGACCGCGGTATCAAGGACGTGGCGCTGATTCGCGCGGAACAGCTCTACCCCTTCCCGGTGAACAGTCTGGGTCGCGTTCTGGCGCCCTATAAGAACGCTGATGTGATCTGGTGCCAAGAGGAGCCCGAGAATATGGGCGCCTGGTCGTTCATCGATCGGCGGCTGGAGAAGGTGCTCAACGGGCTCAGCATCCGGGCCAAGCGGCCGGCCTATGTAGGCCGCAAGGAAGCGGCTAGCCCGGCGACTGGGCTGGCCAAGGTACACGCGCAGGAACAGGCAACCCTGGTGCGGGAGGCGCTGGGTTTCTGACCCGGCCCCGCTGATAGAGGCAAGAGGACCATGCCGACCGATATCCTGGTGCCCAGCCTGGGCGAGAGTGTGGCCAGTGCGACCGTGGCGCGCTGGTTGAAACAAGCTGGCCAAGCCGTCGCCGCCGACGAGCCGGTGGTCGAACTCGAAACCGACAAAGTGACGGTCGAGGTGAATGCCCCCTCTGCCGGCATCGTCGCCGCGATCGCTGCTGCCGAGGGCGCCGAGGTGACGCCCGGCATGGTGCTGGGCACCATCGAAGCGGGTACAGCGGCGGCCGCCGCCCCGCCGGCAGCCGCGGCGCCAAAGCTTGAAGCCCCGCGCCAGCCGACCGGGCCGGTCGCTGTTCCCGGCGCGCCGGCACCGCTGCCGGCCGCTGCCAAGCTGATGACGGAGCACGGGATCGAAGCCGGGCAGCTTGGTCCCGGTAGTGCCAAGGGCGGACGTATCGCCAAGGGTGATGTGCTGGAATTCCTTGCCCGCCCCGCCACCCATGCGACGCTGGCTGCTGCCAAGCCGGCCGCCAGCCGTGCGTTGGAAGAGGGCGAAGAGCGGGTGAAGATGACCCGGCTGCGGCAGACCATCGCCCGGCGCCTGAAGGAGGCGCAAAATACCGCCGCCATGCTGACCACCTTCAACGAGGTGGATATGGGCGCAGCGATGGCGCTGCGCGCCGATTACCGCGACAGCTTCGAGAAGAAGCACGGCGTTCGCCTCGGCTTCATGTCCTTCTTCGTCAAGGCCTGCGTCGCCGCGCTGAAGGAGTTCCCTGCCGTCAATGCGGAGATCGAAGGCGACAGCGTCATCTATAAGAACTTTGTCCATATGGGCGTGGCGGTAGGCGGGCCGAATGGCCTTGTCGTTCCCGTGTTGCGCGATGCCGACCGGCTGGGCTTCGCTGAGATCGAGAAGCGGATCGGCGATTTCGGCAAGCGGGTGCGCGACGGTCAGCTCAAGTTGGAAGAGATGTCCGGCGGCAGCTTCACCATCACCAATGGCGGCGTATATGGAAGTTTGATGTCGACGCCCATTCTCAACCCGCCGCAATCGGCCATCCTTGGGATGCATAAGATCCAGGAGCGGCCGATGGTGGTCGGCGGCAAGATCGAGGCGCGGCCGATGATGTATCTCGCGCTGTCCTATGATCACCGCATCGTCGACGGCAAGGAGGCGGTAAGCTTTCTGGTCCGCGTGAAGGAAGCGATCGAGGACCCGCGCCGCCTGCTGCTCGATCTCTGATAATAATAAGTGACAGAAAGCGGGCGCGCAGGGCATCGCGCGTACCCGGGGGGAGAGACCATGCGTTCCTTCGAAGGCCAGTTCTCGGACAACAAACCGCTCAAGCGGACGCGGGAGGAGAAGGTGCGCCTGCTCGCCGAACTGGAGCAGACCGTGCGGGCTATGAAGCCGCAGAGCTCGCCCGAGCTCCGCGCCTCGATCATCAGCCGGATCAAGGAGCTGAAGGTCGATCTCGCCGCCCCGCCGCCGCCGCCGCGCGAACGCCGCGGCCCAAGCCACTACCAGGACTCTTTCGGCACCGGCCCCCGCCCGCCGCGGCGGCCGCGGCGCGAGGAGCTTTAAGCCCATGCGCCTCGCCGACAAGACTGCGCTGATCATCGGCGCCGGCCAATCGCCCGGGGAGACGCTTGGTAATGGCCGCGCCACCTGCCTGCGCTTCGCCCAGGAAGGCGCCAGGGTGCTGTGCGCCGACCGCGACCTTGGCTCGGCCGAGGAGACTGCGCGCCTCGCCGGCCATGGCGCCGTCGCCTACCGAGCCGATGTCACGGTGGAAGCCGACATGGCCGCCGCGGTTGCCGAAGCGGTCCGCCTTTGGGGCCGGCTCGATATCCTGCACTACAATGTTGGCATGTCGCTGGCCGGCGGCGATGCCCCGCCGACCGAGATCACCGAAGCGGCCTTCGACCGCATCACCGCGGTCAACCTGCGCGGCTTCGTCATGGCGGTGAAGCACGCGCTGCCGGTGATGCGGCAGCAGCAGTCGGGCGTGATCCTCTCGATCTCCTCCGCCGCGGCGGTCGAGAGCTATCCCTATGTCGCCTACAAGACCACCAAGGCGGCGATGCTCGCCTTCACCGAACAGGTGGCGATCCAGAACGCTGCCTACGGCATACGCTGCAATGCCATCCTGCCGGGCCTGATGGATACGCCGATGGCTGTCGATACCCGCGTCCGCCACACCGGCAAAAGCCGCGTCGAAGTGGCGGCCGAACGCGATGCCAAGGTGCCGCTGCGGCGCAAGATGGGCACTGCTTGGGACGTCGCCAACGCGGCACTCTTCCTCGCCAGCGAGGAGGCGGGCTTTATCACCGGCGTCTGCCTGCCGGTCGATGGCGGCAGGCTGGTGCAGATCGGCTGAAGGGGATAGGCGAAGCGGTATGAGGTCCGTCGCCCCTCTGGTGCGAGGTACGATCCCGATCGCCTGAGGCGTCTCGATATGGGATCGGTGCGCTCGCGCCGCCGGGTACCCCGCTCATGCTGCCAGACCGCCACCGTGACCGAGACCACCGAAACCCTCGCCCTCTGCTTCGGCATCCGTACCGAGGCTTCGCCCGGCTGATGAGAGCGACTTCTGGAACCCTTCGCCTAACGTGATCTGATCGCCGATACCGTCGAGGCCGCGCAGTGCGGCGACCTCATGGCACCGCGTCTCGAATTGACGGAGATTTCCGCGGCGATGGTGCGGTTGCTGCGGGGCAATCTCAGCCATGTCATTGGCGTGCAACGCTTGTAGGTGGCGCCTCTTTCCCAATGCGCGGGATCTGGCCAGGCCCTTAGCAGACGCCGCTGGCGGGCATCTCCCGCTTAAGCCAGCGCTCCTTAGTGCGCGATGCGTTGAGGCGGAATCGCCGAAGACGCTGAATCGCGCGATCCAACACATGCTAGAGCGGGCTGCGTGAACGCATGTGAACGCAGCATGCTCTAGCGCCCTTCTCTGACGATCCGCCGGCAATGCGCGAGTGCCGCCTCGATCAGGTTGTCGCTCGCCTCCGGCGTACGAAAGGCGGCGTGCGAGGAGAGGGTGACATTGGCTAATCCGGTCAACGGATGCGCCTTCGGCAACGGCTCCTCGACGAAGACGTCGAGCGCGGCATGGCCGATTTGCCCGGCCCGCAGCGCTTCGATCATTGCCGCTTCGTCGATCACCGCGCCGCGCGCGGTATTGACCAGGATCGCCCCTGGCTTGAGCTTGGCCAGCCGATCCCGCGATACGAAGCCACGCGTCTCATCGTTCAACAGCAGGTGCAGCGAGACGACATCGGCGCTGGCCAGCAACTCGTCCAAGCTGACGAAAGTGACGCCGGGGATTGCCTTCGGACTGCGGTTCCAGGCGATCACCCGCATCCCGACGCCAGCACAGAGCCGGGCCATTTCGGCACCGATCCCGCCGGTGCCGATCAGCCCGACCGTCTTGCCGGTCAGCTGTGTGCCCACCACCCGCGGCCATTCGCCACGCCGCACGGCAGCATCCATCATGGCGGTCTGTCGCGCCGCGTCCCACATCAGCGCGAAGGCCATCTCGGCTACGGCGGTGTCGCCATAGCCCTTGATGATATGGACGGCGACGCCGCATTCGGCGGCCAGCTCCTCCGGATTCATGTAGCTGCGTGCGCCGGTGCCGAGGAAGACCACATGCTTCAGGCTCGAGCATTGCTTGATGATCGCGGTCGGGAACTGGGTATGGTCGTTGATCGCAATTTCGTGGCCAACTAGCAGCTTTGGCAGCTCCTCCGGCTTGATCTCGGCGTCGCGGTTGATGCTGACCGGCAGGTCATCCGACCGGTGGAGCCGTTCCATGACCGCTGCCAGGGAATCGTTGGCATCGACGAAGATCGCGCGCATGCTGCCTCCTGAGAAATGGTCTTAGCTAATCTGCTCTAGCCTGGACCCGCCTGCGTCACCATCTGTCATCCTGTTCGCGGTATGGCAACCGGTCGGCGTCAGTCTCGCCGCCGCCCGGGAAAAGGAGCCCTTGCGATGAGACAATCCCTGCTATCCGGCGCTGGCCGCCTGACTTGGCTGAAGGACGGCTGATATGCCGATACTTGCCCGCCCGTCCAGGGTTCTCTCTGAAACCGACCGGGCGACCGGCACCCTGCCGGTTGCGATCCGCGGCGGTCCGGCGCTCGCGGCGCGGGTCGGCGGCCTGCCCGGTGTCGCCGTAGTGGCCGAGGCTGCCGAGGCCGCCGTGCTGATCGCAGAAGCTCCCGTACCGGAAGCCGAGGCGCCGGTGCTGGTGCTGGCTGAGGGGCCAGCCGCGCTCACCGCACTGCGTCTCGGGGCCCGCGGCGTGGTCTCGCCCGATGCTGCGCCCGCCATGCTGGAAGCCGCCCTTCGGGCCGTCGCGCGCGGTCTTTCGGTGCTGCCGCCACCAGCCCTGGTTGGCCTGACCGGCCGGGCCGTCGCAGAGCCGCCTGGCGCCTTGACCCCGCGTGAACGGGAAGTGCTGGACCTGCTGGCGGCGGGCGCGTCCAATAAGGCGATCGCGCATGCCCTCGGGCTGTCATTCCACACGGCGAAGGCACATGTCGCCGTGGTGCTGGAAAAGCTCGGTGCCCGCAGCCGGGCCGATGCGGTGGCCCGGGCGGTGCGCGCAGGGCTGGTGCCGCTTTAGAGCATGCTGCGTTCACATGCATTCACGCAGCCCGCTCTAGCATTTGTTGGATCGCGCGATTCAGCGCCTTCGGCGATTCCGCCTCAACGCATCGCGCTTTAGCGATCGTCTTGCCTCAGGCTTGCTTGTGTTCGATCAGCTCGCGCCGGATACGCCGGCCGCGGCGGATGCGGTCCTCGATGAACTCGGCTTGGCCCCAGCGTACCGCCCGGCCTAGCGCATGCGCATCCTCGGTGAAGCGCGCCAGCATCTCCAGCAGCGCTTCGCGGTTGTTCAGAAAGATGTCGCGCCACATATCGACATCGCTCGCCGCGATCCGGGTGAAGTCGCGGAAGCCGGAGGCGGCGAACTTCAGCACTGCCTCGCGCGTTTCCTCGGCCAGATCATCGGCGGTGCCGCAGATGGTAAAGGCGATCAGGTGGGGCAGGTGGCTGACGATGGCTACCACCTTGTCATGCGTATCCGGGTCCATCCGCTCGACCGTGGAACCCAGGCGCCGCCAGAGCTCGGCGACCTTCTCGACCGCTGCGGGGTCGCCGCCGGGCAGCGGCGTCAGGATGGTATAACGGCCCTCAAACAGCTCCGCGAAGCCGGCGTCCGGGCCACTATGCTCGGTCCCCGCCATGGGGTGCGCGGGCACCAGGTGCACGCCGGGCGGCAGCAGCGGCTGCAGGTCCCGCACCACGCTGCCCTTGGTGGAGCCGGCATCGGAGAGGATGCAGCCGGGCGCTAGATGCGGGGCGATCTGATGCATCACCCCGGCATAGGCGCCGACGGGGATGCAGAGGATCACGCCGTCGCAGCCGGCTACGGCGCGGGCGGGGTCGGCCTCCACCGCATCTGCGAAATCCAGTGCGCGCACCCGTGCCAGCGTCTCTGGCCGGCGGGTATGAGCGACGATGCTCCGGGCGATGCCGCCTTTGGCCCGCGCGGCCCGGGCGATCGAACTCCCGATCAGCCCGACGCCGATCAGGCAGAGCCGTTCGAAGAGCGGTTCAGCCGCCACGCGTGAAGGCCGTCAGCGCATCGACCAGCAGCCCACACTCCTCGGCGTTGCCGATGGTCATGCGCAGGCAGTGCGGCAGGCTGTAGGCCGCCATGGCGCGGACGATCAGGCCGCGCGCCTTCAGTACGGCGTCGGCCGCCTTGGCGCGCTCCGGCGTGCCAAAATCGACCAGCAGGAAGTTGCCCTCGCTCGGGTGAACGCCGATGCCAAGGGCGTGAATCGCCGCCGTCACCTTGTCCCGCCATTCCCCATTATGGGCGATGGATTTCTCCACCCAGCCCGCCTCGGCCAACGCACCTATGCCGGCCGCCATGGCCGGGGCGTTCACGTTGAACGGCCCCCGCACGCGATTAAGAATGTCGATCACATGTGCCGGCGCATAGGCCCAGCCCAGCCTGACGCCGCCCAGGCCGAAAACCTTCGAGAAGGTGCGGGTCATCACCGTGTTCGTGCCGGCTTCGACCAACCCGTGCCCAGGGTCGTAGTCCGGCCGTGTGACATATTCGGCATAGGCGGCATCGAGCACGAGCAGGATGTCGCCCCGCAGCCCGGCGCGCAGCCGCGTCACCTCCGCGGCCGGTACCAGCGATCCGGTCGGGTTGTTCGGGTTGGCGAGAAAGACGAGCTTGGTGCGCGGGCCAACTGCGGCGAGCATGGCGTCGATATCCGCCATCAGGCCGCGTTCCGCCACCTTGACAACCTGGCAGCCGGCGAACCGGCCGGCGATGTCGTACATCACGAAGCCGTGCGCGCTCATCACCAGGTCGGTACCCTCGCCGCCATAGGCGAGGATGAGGGCGCCGATGATCTCGTCCGAGCCATTGCCGCAGACGATCCGCGCGGGATCGAGCCCAAAGCGCGCGCCGATCGCCTCCCGCAGGGCCTTGGCGCTGCCGTCGGGGTAGCGGTGCAACTCCGCCGCCTGGGCGAGATAGGCGGTCTGTGCGCCGGGCGGCACGCCGAAGGCGCCTTCGTTCGAGGAGAGCTTGATGATCCGGTTGACGCCGGGGAGTTTGGATTCTCCGCCGATATAGGGCTGGATCGTCAGGATGGAGGGGCGCGGCAGCAGGGCGGTCATCAGCCGGGGTCTCCTCGTTCCGGCACGGCGTAGCTGCCGAGCGGGATGGCCTGGTGGACGCCGATGGCAGCGAGGCGGGGATCGTCCGGCTGGACGAAGCCCGCCACCTCGGCGAGTGCGAGCAGCCGACCGGGGCCGCGATGCAGTTGTAACAGACCAGGCGGCAGGCCGGCCGCGGTTAGCGCGGCGGCGATCTGTGAGCGGCTGCGGTTTTCCTCCGCCTCGATCCTGATGAGGGTCCGGTCGGCGCCGCTCGGGTCGGCAGCGCCAGGGGTGACGGCCAGAGCCTCCACCACCGGCTCGCCGGCGGCATAGAAGGGCAGGCGTGCTACAACTTGGAGCCGGGGCGCTTCCAGGCTCGCCCACCAGAGGCGCTCGGCCGGCTCGCCTTCCTCGGGCAGCGGCAGCACGGCGACCTGCGCCTCTCCGTTGGCGACTGCGGCCAGGGCGCGCGCGGCTGTGGGCAGGCTGCGGAGCGGCGTGCCGATACCGAAATGCTCGCGCGCCACCTGCACCTGCTCCGGCCGCTCAGCCTGGACGGCGACGGTGAAGCCGCCTTGCATGCCAGAGGAGGTGGCGAATATTTCCCGCCAGAGTCGGACCACCGCGGCGCGGGGCAGGGCCCCGGTATGGCGAGCCAGCAGCCGACGTAGGATCAGCGCTTCGCGCCCCGGTCGCAATGGGCTGGCGGCGTCGCGCTTGATGCCGCTGGCCGCGAGGCGAGCGACGACGTCGGCACGGTGCATCAGCAACGCGTGCATCTGATCGTCAAGCGTGTCGATCTCACCACGCAGCGCCGCCAGGGCGTCCGGGGAGGCAGGGGAGGTGTCACTCATCGGTCGGCTATGCTTTAGGCGGCCCAGGGCCCGCCGCCAAGCCGGACAAGTTGAAGCGGGCGGAGGATCGGCCTATTTCTGCTTCTCCGGAGCCGTCATCACCGTATGTCCGCGCCCATCGCCCCTTTGCCCGTGGTCGATCACCAGCGGGTCGTTTTCGCGGATGGCCTGACGCTTGACTGCGGCCAGACGATCGCACCGCTGGTCGTGGCTTATCGGACCTACGGCACACTGAACGCGGCAAAAAGCAACGCTATCCTGATTTGCCATGCGTTGACCGGGGATCAATACGTGGCCGAGCTTCATCCGGTGACCGGCAAGGGCGGTTGGTGGCAGACCATCATTGGCCCAGGCAAGCCGTTGGATACCGAACGCTACTTCCTGATCTGCGCCAATGTGCTCGGCGGCTGCATGGGCTCGACCGGCCCGCGGGATGAAATGACCGATTCGGCGGGGCGTGGACTCGGCCGGCCCTGGGGCACCGATTTTCCGAACGTTACTATCCGCGACATGGTGCGGGCGCAGCATCGCCTCGTCACCTCGCTCGGCATCGGCCGGCTGCTCGCGGTGATCGGCGGCTCGATGGGCGGGATGCAGGTCCTGGAATGGGCTGCGACCTTCCCGCAGACGGTCTACGCCGCGGCGCCGATCGCTGCAGCCAGCTACCACAGCGCCCAGAACATCGCTTTCCATGAGGTTGGCCGTGCGGCGATCCACAGCGATCCGGACTGGCAGGGCGGCCGTTATTGGGAGGAAGGGCGCATCCCTGCCAAGGGGCTGGCGGTGGCACGCATGGTCGCGCACATCACCTATCTCTCGGAAGCCGCACTCAGCCGCAAATTCGGCCGGCGCCTCCGCGGTGCCGCAGCACTGACCCTGCTTGAGGACGTCTTCGAGGTTGAGAGCTATCTGCGCCACCAGGGTAGCACCTTCGTGCGCCGTTTCGATGCCAACAGCTATCTCACCATCACCCGCGCGATGGATTATTTCGACCTCGCCGCTGAGCATGACGGTGATCTCGCCGCTGCCTTTCGTGGGACCCGCACGCGCTTCTTCGTCGCCTCCTTCAGCACTGACTGGCTGTTCCCCACCAGCGAGAGCCGGGCGCTGGTGCGGGCGCTGAACAAGGCTGCGGCCAATGTTTCCTTTGTCGAGATCACCTCGGATAAGGGGCACGATGCTTTCCTGCTGGACGAGCCGGATTTCCACCATGCGCTGGGCGGCTTCCTGGCCGGCTGCGCTGACCGGCTTGGGATCTGAGCATGGCCGAGGCGCCAGAGGCCGCCATGCGGGGCGGCGCTGCCGCCCCCTCGCCGCTGGGCGGGGAGATCCGTTTCGTCGCGAAGAACATGCGGCTCGACCTCCGGCTGATCGCGGCGATGATCCCGCGCGGGGCGACGGTGCTCGATATCGGCTGCGGCGATGGCGCGCTGCTGGCGCATCTCACCGCCGCCAAGGGCGCCGATGCCCGGGGCATCGAGATCGACATGGCCGAGGCGACGCGCGCCGTGGCCAATGGTCTCGCGGTGATCCAGGGCGATGCCGACCATGATCTGGCCTTCTACCCCGATGGCGCCTTCGATTACGTCGTGCTCTCCCGCACCCTGCAGGCGGTGGAGCGGCCGCGCGAGGTGCTGCGGCAGATGCTGCGCATCGGCCGGCACGCCATCGTCTCCTTCCCCAATTTCGGCCATTGGTGGCTGCGCTGGCAACTGCTGGCCGGCGGGCGCATGCCGATGACGCCCACCTGGAACCGCGCCTGGCACGACACGCCGAACATCCACCCCTGCACGATCCGCGACTTCTTCGACCTGTGTCGGCTGGAAGGCTATGCGGTCGAGGAATGGCTGGCGGTGGATGATCGGGGGCTGAAGGCGCCCTGGAAGCGATCGCCCTGGCTGGCCAACCTGTTCGGCGAACAGGCGCTGTTCCTGCTGCGCCGCGCCTGAGGCCGATAGTCCACGGCCTGCGGCGGGAGCGCTTCGTTCGGGCGGCAGGCGGAACCGCCTTGCAAAACTGTCACGCGCCCGCGCTGGACGCACCGCAGGATGATGATTTGCTGACCTATTAGCCGGATCGGCGCCTCATCCGGGGCGCCTCAAGCACGGCTTCAGCCCCGGCTTGCGCGGCCGATGCGGGCGTGACGGAACCCGGATGAGAGAGGGCGGGCATGCGACCGACACGGTGTGCAATGTCGTTGTTGGGGCTTGGCCTGCTCGCGACATCGGCGATGTCGCGGCAGCCGAGCGCCTTCGACGGGCCCTTGACCGACCTGATCGAGGGCGCCGAGCGCTTTGCGGCGGCGGTCGATGCCTATGTCTATGGGTATCCGCTGGAGATGGCCCGGCGCATCGTCACGAATGTCGCCAAAGCGGACAGGAACCAAGCGCCGATGGGGCAGCTGGGTAAAGGTGCGGTCCTATCCCGACGCCGCCTAGCGCGACATCACCGCGCCGAACGCCGACATGCGCTATACGACCGCCTTCTTGGAGGTCGGCGACGAACCCTGGGTGCTCAGCGTCCCCAACATGCAGGGGCGGTATTTCATGCTGCCCTTGCTGGGCGGCTGGACCAACGTGTTCGCGGTACCCGGCAGCCGGACCACGGGCACCTCGGCGCAGACCTTGCTCATTGCCGGGCCTGGATGGTCTGGGACCGTGCCGGCGGGCGTGACGCAGCTGCCGTCCCCGACATCCCTCGTCTGGCTTGTCGGCCGCATCTATTGCACCGGCACGCCGGAGGATTACGCCGCGGTGCACGCGCTGCAGGATCGGTTCAAGCTGCAGCCCCTCAGCAGCTGGGGCAAGGACTACACCCCGCCGCCGGGCAAGGTCGATCCGTCCATCGACGTGAAGACGCCAACGCGTGACCAGGTCAACCGGCTTTCGGCGGGCGAGTTCTTCACCCTGCTTGCCGACCTCATGCAGCGGAACCCGCCT
>Ga0209188_1001719_pt1 | contig 17078 bp, 3 predicted proteins | sample C_130625_EF_Meta_FD_187307 | JGI IMG/M metagenome (GOLD analysis project Ga0209188, IMG submission 187307) | Freshwater microbial communities from Lake Croche, Canada to study carbon cycling - C_130625_EF_MetaG (SPAdes) (version 2) | ecosystem: Environmental > Aquatic > Freshwater > Lake | place...
CACTGCGAGCTGTTTGGAAGAGAGCTATTGATGAATTCGAGCCTCCTTTTGATAGAGCAGTCGGACTAGCTACTAAACTGTATCAAAGTAAAGACGCTGACCTTCTACCGACTAAATAGTAAGAAAGATCTCCCCAGTGAGTAAGAAAATTAATCTAATTAAGCAGTTTGATGACCAACTAGCAGTCGAGATGCCCGAAGATATTTCGGTATCAGAACTAATATTCAACTTCACCCTAGAACAAAACGCTAGAGTGGAAGAGATTCGTCGTGTCACCGAACAGCAATTAGAAACTGTTGCGCTGAGATCACTCACTGCTTCTGCGACAGAAAATCTTACTACCGACGTACGTTATTTCAACGTTCTACGTGAGCTTTCGCATTTCCTTAGTTTGGCTACAGAAGGCCCACGTCCAAACGGTGAAGACCGTAACACTGATCTACTCCCTGAATACCACCCAAGTTCTACGGCTGAGCTATCACTTGATCCAATCACGTTTCGTGCTCGCCGTGGGGCTTGGTATTCAGCTGACCCACGTATTGAAGATGAAGAAGTTCGTTCACTAGTTGCATCTGTATATGGCTCTCACCCAATGGACGTACAGTTCCAGCACGCCTATACACGTCTTCTATCTCTACCAGCTGGAAGTCTTCCAGTAGATGTAATTATCAGTCCGCTTACAGCCGGCCTCTGGGGTAAAGTAAAAAGCGTATACCACCGAGCAATGAATGTGTTCAAAGGTAAAAACTCTAGCTTCTGGCGTTCACTCCGTGCTAAGCGTCAGCTTCGTGACTCAAAGGGTCGCTGGATTGAAATGGGTGGCGGTGGCCATGTCAATGTTCGTTTTCCTAAGGGAGACGTTAGAGCTGTTCCAGGTAAAGTAGCTGGTTACTCATCTGAGGGCGGATACCTAGATTTTGAAGTTACAGATGTTCCAGGTTTAAAGAATGCTCTTTACAAAATTCCAGCATCTGCTTTTGAAGGAGTTGCTGCTATTCTTCCTGCAGAAGCAGTCAAGAATCTTCCTGTTGGAAATGCAGTTCCAAATAATAACGACATCATTGACATCAAAGATCTCGTTCCTTCAGACATGCCTGAGGGTTGGGTAAAGAGTCCTTATACTCCTTCCAGTTCTGTTTTTACTGGAAATGAACTTCACTCAGATGCAGCCTATGATTCAGCAGATGGGTATACAGCAACCGTAGTTAAGAAGCCAAATAAAGTCACCGAAGGATTTGTAGAAAAGGCTAAAGAGACTTATGGCGATACTTTAGAAATCGTTGGCTCAGATGGTACTGAGAACCTAGACATGAGCAAGCCACTGATCACCGTTTGGGGATCAAAGCGTGGTAAGGGAACTAAGAGCCCTATCGGTTTTGCTCAGGATTGGGCTGGCGTACAAAAAATTGCTGGAGATGAAGACGATAGATTTGGTGACAAAGATAACCAGGATCTTACTCCAGAAGAAAAGCCTAAAGCTGTACTACCTTCGCAGCCTAGTCAGCAAAGAGAAAAGCCTGAAGACGAGGGAGAACAAAATCCTAGTGCTCCTTACGATGACGGTTCTGACCCAGATGCCACTATGCCAGAAGGCTGGAATAAAATTGGGGACCACACTTACCTATCTAAGGACCGCAGATTCCGTGTAACTTACGGCTATGGCCCATCTGAAGTTGCTCTAGTTTATGATCAAAGAACTGGGGATGTATCATTCCAGTCAATTATGTCTAACGGTGTATACACTCTAACCGAGCGTGATGGCAACGGTGACTTCACTGTTGACACTCAGGTTCCTTTCTTCAACTGGCCACAGATTGAAGAGCAAGTTCACGCTATTAAGCACCTAGAAGCTCTTGACCCGATATTCAACCCTAACATTGCCAACGTTCCTGACTACCAAAGAGAAATGTACTCTAAGTTAGATCCAGCAGAACGTTTCCAGTATGACTACTTTGGCCCGGGCTCCGACATGATCAAGAAAGCTGATGCAATCATTGCACAGTTCCTTCAGGATACCTACCCTGGAGACTTTGGTTCACCAAAGTTTAATGACAATGGTTTTTGGGCTGGACAGGGTTCAAGATCTGATATTTCTGCCAGAATTGTTGATTCTGGAGATAACCTAAGAAGTGTTCAAATTGTAGATAAACGCATGGGTCCTCTAAAGACACACCCTATCTATCCTGGTGAAGATGAAAATGAGGTTCTTACTCAGGCTCTTAGAGATTGGTTTAAACTTCCAGACAATCTACACAGATTTAGTTTGTACTCGGAATTTAAAGACTTTGACATTACTAATGGTAGAAGTGCAGAAAAAACTCGAAAAGCTGTTGCAGAAATATACTACGAGATGCATGTTGCATCCGAAGATGAGCCAAACAAGTTTAACGATGACACCTACTATGTATCTAGACTGCACTCAGCTTTAACAAAATATGTAAATTCTAAAGAAGCAAAGAATACAGATTTAGGTCCTTCTCAAAACAGAGTTAATGATGATTTCATTCCTAACGAGGGTCAGGTCCGTCGTCTAGTTGCAATCCTAAACTCTAGATACGTTCAAGATGAGCCAGAGCTTTGGGATAAAGTTAGAGCGATCAGAAAGAATCCTGAAGAGCACACTGTAAAAGAAGTAAATGATCTTGCAGCATATATTGAAAAGAACTTCCGTGAACTTACCTCACCTGAAAAAGGCATGGCTTCATGGCTTCAAAAATCATTCCTAAATTGGTCATTAGAGAAGAAGAACTGGCCTAAAAATGAAGCAGAAGAGCTTAGAAAAAAGATTGATGACAATACTTTAACTAGGGAAGAGTACGACAATCTACATGCCAAAGCAATAGGACTTAGCTTTAAACCAGAACCGACCCCAGGACCAACTCCAGCAGAGATCGAAGAGCTAGAAAAACTTAGAGCAGCTGAAAACACTGTAAATGGTAAACCTGATTATTGGCTAGCAGATCAACCTACCGAGAGTCCTCAGTATCTTAGAAGTAACGTTCCAACAGAAGCAATGGGGCCTAGCGATGGCCAACTTGTTGGTATTGAAAGATTCCTAGAAGATAGAGATATTCCTGAAGAGCTAGTTCAAGAGTTCATGGACAACTACAAGGACATGAATGCTCGTGAAATTCGTGAATGGTATTACACATTCAAGGAGCACCCATTTAAAGAGCAATACAAGCCTAAAAACAAGTATGGACTAGTTGCTAGAGATTTTGACGGTGCATCTGACAGAATGCTCGCTAGCATTGAACGTATTTTTGACAAAGGATTAGCAAGCGATCGAGAGATAGCTGCAATCGTCAAAGCTGTACCTAGAATGAACAAATTTGAAGTAAGCACTCAGATCATGTCTGAGCTAAAAGCTCGTGAAGATGCTTACGACAGCGTTCTAATCAAGAAAGCCGTTGAAGGTGGGAAGTCAATCAATGACTTAGATCTAGTAGATCTTATTGGTAGACCTAATGCACCTGAGGGCTGGGAAGACTACAAGCCAACCGATGAAGCTCGTAAAGAAATTCTTGCTGATGAAAAAGATGAAGAAGAGGTTAAGCAGTTTGTTGATAAGCAAGCTCGTAAGAATGCTGCTCGCAGATCACGTTACGCTCTGAGTCGTCTAGCTGCTTTTATCTCTAACCACAGGGATGACCTAAACGCTGACGGTAAGCGAATCGCTGACGGAGCTCTAGATGACGTTTACGATCTTAAGCGTATGCTTGACCTACGTAGAAAGTATGTAATCAAGCCTTCTAAGGTTATGGAGCGTCTTGAGACAATCAGAAAGGGTTTGACCGATTCTGACACTGCTCACACCTACGGACGCTTGAGAAACAAGAACCCTAAAACTGTTTCAGTCCTTGAAAAACTTGCAGCTGAAGTTGGATCTGTTATTGGTAAAGATGGCTATCACAACGGCCCTTACGAGTATGATCCATCTCTAGAAGATGAAGTAGATCACAGCACATCAGCCGAGGTATTTGAGCCAAACCCTGCTGAGTCCCCAGAGATTCCGGCTCCTAGCGATCCAGTTCCTGGACTAATTGACTACTCTAACCACCCAAATAGACCTAGAGGTCCAAGAAGACTAAAGCCTAAGGCTTTCTGGGGTGTAGTAAGAGATTGGGTAGCCGGAGCTAAAACATTTGACGATGTTGAGAATGCCCTTAAAGATAAAGAACTGCATTTCATAGACTTCGAAACTACTGGAGTTTTTGACCCGCTACAGCCACACGTTAAGAACGACCCTATCCAGATTGCTATCTACAAAGTTAAAAACGGAGAAATTCTTGACAAGTTTGTAGCTTACATGAACCCTGGATCTATCCCAAGTTCCTGGGCTATGACAACTCTGAGAGATGACAAAGGTAATCGAATTACTCCAGAATGGCTAGCAAGTCTTCCAAGTAAAAGCGAGGTTATAGCTAAGGCCGTAGAATTCCTAGGTCCAAATGCTGTACTAGCCGGACATAATATTGCTGATTTTGACTTAGAGGTTCTAAATAGAACTCTTAGAGAAGCAGGGCTAAATGAGTATTCTCCTGCCGGAATGGTTGATACGCTAGGTCTAGCTGACTACATTTATAACGTATTTAGTAAGATTAACCCTAACGGTCCTTACAAGATGGACACTTTTGGTCCATTTGGTTCGACTGCTATCGAAGCTTTAGCTAGATATGAAGGAATTCCTTTCCAGGAATTGCACGATTCTGCTAAGGATCTAGAGATCAACATTAAGCTTCTAGACAAAATGATTCAGAGAGCTAAATCTGGAACTGATTTGATTAAAGACAATGTCTTTGACCTAGACGCTTCAGATAAAGATTACGATGCAAAACTTCCTAAATACCTTGCAGGTAGAGAAGCCTTCATTGGACGTGCTATTAAGTTTATAGCTGATATGGCAGTTAAAGAAGCACTTAGTGGTTCAGAACCTGACCCTAAGGATCTTGAAGAAGAAGTACGTAATGCTTTGAATGGAGGAGCGGCTGATGGTACTCCTCAGGGAGATGGACCTCCTGCAGTAGCTCTTCCTGTAGTTGACGGTGAGCAGCCTATCACCGAAAGTAATGTCATTCCAGATCCTATCAATAGAATCAAGCCTCCAAGCCCTAAGCAGCTAAAGAGCGTTGAAAGACGTCTTTTAGACACTAGAGGTCTAGTTTCAGCTGAAAGAGCAGCCGAGATCTGGGATCTTTTACCTAACGTCAACTCTAACGAGATCGGTGATCTAGTTCGAGAGATGGATGCAGCGGAACTTGACTATGCTATTGCAAACAACTTGCCAATAGATAATTTCCGTATTCCACTTGACTACGATATGGAAAAGCTTGAGGCCTATAAAGATAAGATGTATCCTGACCGTCACAAGAAAGAAGGCCCTAGCCAGCTTCGTGAAGGGGTGAATCAGCAAAGTAACCTATCTCAACTTGCATATGCTATGACTAATTTGCAAGACGCTTTGAGTGCTACAAATAATCCAGCAGAAAAGCGTTTTATCAACTCAGCTCTTAAAAAGCTAAAGCAAGCAGCTCAGGATGTAATCGATGCCCCATCTCAAAATAGAGAACGTCCTGAAGATACCAAGAACAAGGCTGAGCTGGCTACAGGTAGACACGATATTGGATTCCTGGGCAAGCAATATACAGATCAGCAAAGGGATGCCATCGAAGCTGGTATTAGAGGCTGGTCAATGGTCATTAAGGCTTTGGCTGGTACAGGTAAAACAACTACCCTGATTGCTATTGCAAAAGCAATACTTCACTTCTACCCTAAGAAGAGAATCTTGGCACTTGCCTTTAACAAGGCTATTGCAGATGAAAACAGGACTAAGTTTCCTGGAAATACTGAAATAAGAACAATGGACTCTGTATCATTCAAGGCTTCTGTTAACAGCAAACTTTCTAAAAAGTTTACTGCTATGAAGAAACAGTCTGAGCCAAACAATAGGCCAATTAATGGATTCATGGATCTAGCTGACTACTTTAAGCTTCCAAAGGAAGTAGAACTAGCCAATGGAAAAAGAATCAGTAGATTCTTAACAATGAAAATTGCAATGAAAGGTCTTAATAACTGGACTATTAGCGCAGATGACGAGATGTCTAGAAAACATTTTGAAGAGTTCTTTACAGATAAAATTGGTGGACCTGAAGCCTACACCCCATTCTTCTTAGAACTAGCTCAGAAGATCTGGAAAGAAAAGCTACAGCCACACGATGCAAGTGTTCGTCAGATTCCAGTCAACTTCAACGATATGATGAAGAACTTTGCTCTTAGCCACCCTAACTTTAGAGAAGTTAACTCTAAGGGAGAAAGTGTACACGGTTTAGGTGCAATCCCCGATCTTGTCTTGATTGACGAGGCTCAGGACGTTAACGGTGTGTTTTTCAGACTTATGGATGAGCAAGAGACTCTACACAACAATGGAATACAGCTTGTTGTTGTTGGAGATCCTCACCAATCTATCTATCAGTTCCGTGGAGCTGTGAACAGCCTAAATATGTTTAGAAGAATGGTAACCCTACCTCTAACCATGATGTTCCGTGCTGGACAGGACGTTGCAGATTTTGCAAACCAGATTCTAGACATTAAAGATGAAGATGATGAACGTCTAGTTGGAAATCCTAATAAAACTTCTAGTTTGGCAACTCCTGGAAGTATGACAGATGCGGACATGATTCTTACTACAAGCAATGCTGATGCCTTAGCCGAAATTATGACTATGGTTGGTAGAGGCCAGCGTGCTGGAGTTATTAGAGAGTTTAAGTCCGAAATGAATAGTTTCTTGGCTACAGCTAAGTGGCTATTATTCGGTGCTAACCCTAAATATCGTCCATCAAATGCCCACGAAGATCTAGATGCCTACGACAGCTGGTCACAAATGTTGGAACTTCAGCAAGAAGATCCAGATCCAGCAGTATCAAGACTACTAAGTATTATGGAGCAAACTCAGACTCGTCTAGAAGAACAAAATAGGGATGCTGACGGTAAAGCAGTTTTTGCTGAACTTAAACGAGTAGTCGATGGTGCAAGAATCATTGGTATCCAAGGCTTTAAGAAGCCGGAAGATGGCAACTGGGGCGATGAAGGAGATATTGGAAACTTTATCAGCTATAAGATCAAGAATGGTTTGATACATCTTTACAATACTGGAGATGCTAAACCTTGGGCTCCAGAGCTTAAGAACCCTAATAATGGAACCAAGAATAACTCTGATACCCTATCTTCACTTGGCTATACCTGGGATACTGGAAAAACCTGGGACTGGACTATTCCAGTACAAGGTGATGGGGCTGAGCAGCTATCAGCTCTTGTTGATGCCCTTAGCGGTAAAGATGTTGATAGCGTAGTTCTTACTGCACACCGTGCTAAAGGTCTTGAAGCCGAGAATGTTAAACTTTCTGGCTCATGGTTTAAACCTAATCCTCAAAAAGATGCTGAAGCTATTGAAAAAGATAGAATGCCAAGAGCTTTTACAGTTGAAGCTCTCAACCTTATGTACGTTGCTGCAACTAGAACCATGAGTGAACTAGATCCTGGAGTTCTAGACTGGCTAGATGGAAAATCAGAAGAGTTTAAAGCTACTCGTAAAGACTTCCTACGTCAACTAGAAAATAGAGCTAAAAAGAACTCTGGAGATGCCCCTCCTTCACAGAATATTGAAAGCTCAGGACCTGAAATTGTAGAAGTAGACCCTAATACTCTACAAAAGGGTGACACTGTAGTTACTGCTAAGGGAAACAAGAGAATCAAGATGATAAGTCGTCACGATTCCGATGAAGTTAGCGTATTCTTTGAAGCTATTGATGGCGGTGGCGGTGCATCATATGTTAATGGCCAGCAGGCTAAAAAGGTTATCGGAGGCCCGTCTCAAAACCGTGAAGGTGCTACCAACCCTGACAGTAAGTATGACTACACTGCTAACTGGAATACCGAATATCTAGGTGGACCTGAAGGAAATGACTACAAGCACACTTGGAGTTCTCCTGATGGCAAGTATGAAGCTACTATCTCTAATGATGCTATCCAAGTTCGTAAAAACGGAACTACTATTTTCCAAGGGGATAATAGCATAGATGCTAAGTCAGATCCAGAAAACGTCAAAGAGTCTAGCTTAGATATAGTTGCAAAAGCTATTGAATCAGATTCAGATTCAACTCCTAATAAATCTGCATCTGAGCAGCCAGTAATGTCTGAAGAAGAGATTAATGCAGCCTATGACGAAGCTATTCAAGCTGAGTACGATTACCAGATGTCTCTTGAGCCTATCTCTAGAGATCCTCAATATCCTGGCGGAGAACGCGGTCTAAAGGAACTCACAGAGGCAGTTCACGCTGCTGAAAGAATGACAGCCGAGATCGAGACTCCTGTTCTTGACCCTATTCCTAATGGACTAGATCCGGAAGAGTACGTGGCTCAACTCAGATCAGCTTTGCCAAATAAGAGAGTAGAACTTTACACTGACGAAAATGGTGACAAGTTCGTGAAGGTCTCTGAAGTGGCAAATAAATCTGGAATCTTTGGAGCTTCCGAGGCAATTTTTGGTTGGAAAGACCTAGAAGACAACGGTCCTTCTCAAAACCGCGAAAATAGCAAACCTATAAAGAGCAATAAAGATGCTGTAGATCAGGTTATGGCTCAAATTACCGAGGCTATGGATAAGGGAATTATTCCTTGGAAGAAGCCTTGGACTGGCGGTGGATCTTACCTACCTACATCAGGCGCTACTGGTAAGAACTACAAGGGTGGAAACCTAGTTATTCTAGAAGTTCTAAGCCAATTCAGAGGCTACAAAGGTACTCGCTGGTATACAAAGAACGCTATTGCTAAGCTTGGTGGCTACGTAGACGAAAACGATGGCGTGCTTATAACCAAGGTTGTGAAGAGTAAGTACACTGTAAAGCCAGATGAGACCAAAACTATCATTGACCCAAAGACTGGTGACCAGAAGCCGGATGATGGTTCTAGAACCAAGACTAGACTCGACATTGATGTTGTCTATAACGAAGATGTGGTTAAGGGTATTACTATTCCACCACTTCCTAGAAAAGACCCACCTCCTATGCACGAGGTAGAGGATATCATCCTTGCTTCCTACACAGGCGGGCCTAACATCCAATATGCCCCTGGAGACTCAGCTTTCTGGTCACCTCAGACGGACACAGTCAGCTTGCCTCTAAGAGAACAGTTCAATAGCACTGAAGAGCACCTAGATACTTTGTTCCACGAGCTGGTCCACAGTACTGGAGACCCTCAGCGTCTAGATCGTAAAGATCTTCTAGATAACTACGGTAAGCACAAGGATGTCCGTGCTCGTGAAGAACTTATTGCAGAAATTGGAGCAGCTATTTTAGCTTCTATGTTTGGGATCAACACCAGTATTGAAAACGTGGCTGCTTATGTTCAGTCTTGGAAGAGATTCTTGGAAACAGAGCCAAACGCTTTGTTTGAGGCCGCTTCTATGGCAAGCAAGGCAGTTGACTACATCCTAGCTGGCTACTATGAAGATAACCCAGATGAAGAGTATGATCCAACTAATCAGCCTGGAGCTACCTCCATGCCAATTGAGCCAGTAACTGGTGAAGATGGATCTTCTGGAGGTCTTGGAGGCGGTGTCAACTATCGAATCGAAGGTAATAGAATCTTCCTGATGGGTGATACTATGGCTGCTAAAGATCTAATCAAGAGTGTTTCACTAGTACCTAAAGATAAGAAGATCCCATTCTCATTCTTCTGGGATAGAAAAGCAAACAACTGGAGCATTAGTCTAGCTGATCCTGAGGATAGAGTCAATATTCTTAATCAACTTAAAGCACTTCTTGGTGGTTAATTAAGTCTTTATTCAGATACTTTGGTATACTATTTACAGACTTATTAACTATTTCGAGGAGTATTTACATGGAAAATTATTTAAACCCTGATCACTATACTCCTGAAGATGAAGAGTATTGGACTGCTATCTCTTTCCCAAACCCCGATCCAGATTTCCTATATGATAGTGGTGAAGAGGATGTAGCAGAGCCTACTCCTAAAAACACTCCGTCAGAATAACTACGTAGGATATATAAATGGACGAAAATAAAAAGTCTAAGGCCGAGCCTATGCTTACCGTAGAGTCTTATAGAAATGATGAGCACGTTGTTAAAAAAGTGCCATACTCATCTCTTTCAATCGAGCAACTAGTAAACCTAACTTTAGAAGGCTCTAAAGCCGCCAATGAGGAGCTGCAACGTTTAATCGGGGTAGACATCCTTAAGGATGGCGGAGAATAGTGGATTTTGACTACCTAAAACCTATAGTAGCTGACGGCTTCGGAGACGGAGACGGTGAGTATACCTCTGCCGAACGCCGTGCCGAGGTTCTAACTCAGTTCCGTGACAAATTTGGTCGCTGGGTTGAAATGGGTCGCGGTATTAAAGCTAAAGTTCGTTTAGGTAAAAAAAGAGGAAATGATGCAGGTAGAACTGCCCGCGTTATTGGTAAATTTATTGGTGCAACTCCAGATGGTAAATTTGCAAGAGTTTTAGTTGACCCTAGCGATCCTAATTTTGCTGGCAAAGTTCTATACATTAAATACAATAATGCTGAAGAAGTACTTGCAACACTAGACCCTGAATATTTAAAAAAGCGTGGAATTGAGTTAGGGAAAAATACTGAAGGGTATGAAGTTGGAGACGGTGGCATTCAAGATGAAGACACTCTTAAGATAGAAGATCCGACTCCACAAGATCTTAAAGATGCCGAAGCCGATCTTCCAGATCCAGAAAACTACAAGGAAGAAGCTGCTAAGAAAACCGCAACTGCGCTTACTGGTAAAGATCTAGCTGCTGGAAATATTGTTTACGATCAAGGTTCTGATCAGTATGGAAAAATTACCAATGTTAAGACTTTAGCTGACGGCACTAAGCAAATATTTATTCAGTTCCAAAATGGACGTCGTGCAATTATGAACGTCCCCGCTGACCACCCTATTCAAGCATGGATCGGCAAAGATGAAGCTAAGCCTACTCCTGAAGCTGCGCCTGCTCAAAATAGAGAAGGATCTTCAATTGCTGATTTGGGAATTGATCTACAATCAGCAACTATGGACGCTAATGGTGCACGCCTACCTACCCCCGGTGCTTTCACTGGAGTTTTGCAAAAAATTCTTGCTGGTGCAAAGAACTGGAAGCAAGTTGCAGAACGTCTAAAATCTCAGGTAATAACATACTTTGATTTTGAGACTACTGGTATCTCTGATTATGACGGCCAGGGTATCAAAAATGATCCTATTCAACTTGGAGCAGTTCAAGTTAAGAATGGAAAAGTTATAAAGCGTTTTAACGTTTACATCAATCCTGGAAGCAAACTTTCCGAATGGTCTGCAAATAACTTAAAGAGAGATGTTGTAGATGGGGATGGCAATATTGTTAGAGATGAAAACGGAAAGCCTGTAACCACTGCTGTAACTCCAGAATGGCTTCAAGAGCAAATGAGTCCTGAAGAAGCTCTTAAACAGTTCTTAGAGTTTATAGGTCCTAATGCTATTCTTGGTGGACAGAACGTTCCATTTGATCTAGAGATTTTACAGCGTATGGCTGATGATTCAGGTATCAAGTTAAACATTGCCGGAACCGTTGACTCAAAAGATCTTGCCTCACTTCTGCCTAAGTACGATCCAGAAAAAGGCACTGACGGTCCTAAGGCTCCAGATCGCAAGACTGGCGAAGTAAGAGCCAGCTCCAGCCTTGGCCCAGTTGCAAACTTCTTAGGTTTTGAACCTGCTAACTGGCACTCAGCTGATGGAGATGCGGAAGATTCATTCAACCTAGTCTCAAAGATTGTCGATAGAGCTGCTGCTGAAGACAATCAAGATATGCGTCTATTGAATTTTCCGGAAATGCAAAAGCTTTACCAAGAACGTATGGCTGCGTTTAAAAACTCTATATCTGGAAATAATCCAGTTACTGAAGCCCAACTAAATGCTCTCAATGAACTTGCTGGCTCAGAAAATCAAGAGATTGCTGCCGAAGCTAAAAAAGCTGTTAATGAAGCAACTACCAGAGGTAAAGCTGCAGAGGTTCTAGCTCGGCTAAACACCAATAAAGATAGAACTAACAACACTCCTAACCAATTTAGAATCGGTGGTGGAGGCGGTGGCGGTGAGCTAGGTGAGGGCAATGGCGTACCTAACAAAAAAGAATTGGAATTTTTAGCTAAACTTAAAGCTGGAGGGTACTTTTTAAAGAAAAAGTTTACAAAAAAGCCTAAGCAATATATTCCGGTTGGCTACGATCGTATCGATTCTTGGGAGAGATACCCTTCCTGGTATAAAGATATGTACGAGTCTGCTGGGAACTTAGACGATTTTGTAAAACTATTTTGGAAAGCTCTTAGAGAGTCTCGTAAAGGTACACGTCTTAAAGATCCAGAAGGCAGAACCGATATAAATGAAAAAGAATATGCTATTGCAGCTGCTACTTATAAGAATTTACAGGGTATCGGTGAAAAAGTCATACTTCGCTATGGAGAATTTACTATTGAATTTGACAAGCAGTCTGACATAAATGGTCAACTTCTAGATGAACTTAAAGGATACCTAGATACTGCAAGAAAGCTTGGATTTAAACTCCCTGTAAGAATTAAAATTGCTAAGCAAGGAGATCCAGCTTTTACTGAGGGTGAAGTCATTGGTTTTGATAAGGACCACCCCGAGCTTGGATGCTTAACCGGGGAGTCTCACACCGAACCTGATGGTACTATGCACTTGATTCTTTGGGATCAATTGCATAATCTGGATAAAGCTGACAAAAGAAGACTCTTCAAAGGAATAAATGAGCAGGGACAAGAAGAATATTACGGTCAAAATCCTGGAGGATTTGTTCCTGCACTTCAGCACGTATTCTTTCACGAGCTAGGTCACCTCTGGAATAGAGAAAAGCATGGAAAACTGGTTAACTCTCCTCTTTGGGGAGACCTTAAAAAGATGTTCTGGGGTACAGATGCTAAACCATTCAAGAGATTTGCAGTTACCCCAAATGCAGATTTAGATCCAAAAATAAATCCTAATGCATTTGATGAAAGAATGGCTGAATTATTTGCAGCAGCTCTTATTGCATTTCACAATAGAGAGGATAGCATTCTACCTAATATTGGCCAATTCTGGAAAGTTGCAATTGAGCCTTACATCCACGGAGAACCGATCCATTGGACTGCAAACTCTGAAAGAGTAAACCCCCCTAAAAAAGAAGAAAAAGGTAAAGGTAAAAAAACTACTACTCCACGAGGCGGAAAAGCTAGAACTCCAGATGTAAAGAAGCCTGAAGATGTCAAACCTGGAGATATTGTATATGACAAGGATGGAAATCTTCACGGTAAAGTTGTAGTAATACGTCAAGATAGACACGGGAACTGGCACTACTGGGTAGAAGGTAAAGATTATAAACCTGGAGATGTATTTCCAAAAGGTTTAGATGAGTATGTTGTACACAAAAATGGAATAATTTATGTTACTAAAGCAGGAGCTAACTTTGTACCTGGCGACGGTCCAGACTTTATTTATCCTTTGCCAGGAAAACTTGATTCTTCTAACGCAGATGCAGTAAAGGCTGAAGATCTCAAACCTGGAATGGTTTACGAAAGTCCGGATGGCCCAGCTAACGTTGTAAACGTTTTTGAGCATGGCATCGGCGTTCCTGATGTTAAAAAGTCTAGTGACCGAGTTGTTGTTTATGTAGGCAAAGACGGTGAAGTCAAGCACGAAGTTGTTCCAGTTGGAACCTTCAAAAAAGTACTAACTTCTTCTAAGTCAAACGTTCCTGCACCTACACCTGAAAATGAGAATCAGGGTGGAGAGGGTAGTGGCAATGGTAACAACAGAGGCGGAGAAGGTAACGGCGGCGGTAGAGGTGGACGTGGCGGTAATGGCGGCGGTGGTGGTGGAGGTAGACGCAGAAATAACGATTCATTTGATGAAGTTTTTATTATTTTATTGAGGGCCGCGATCCGTAATGCTTTATATAAATCTAGTGGCCGCTGGGAGGATTTTGACCTTGAACTTGAGGATAAAATACGACTTGAAGTTGATGAAATTATTGAAGAAATTCATAATTTAGGCGTACCTGTATCTAAATATCAGAGATTAGCGGAGTATTTAAATGAGAAGATTTTGCCTGGAAACGGTGACCAGTATTCCATAATTGCTCATGCAAAAGACTTCTTAAATGGAGTCAAGACCCCAGCTGAATCTACTACTGAAATATACGGTCCAGAAAGAAAACTTCTTTATGAATCAATCATTGAAGCTGTCCTTAGGATAGCAATAAACCTTGGCAAAAGAATTGATCCTAATCAGGATCCAAAGCAAAGGGCTGATCAAATCGCTCAAGAGGCGTATGAAATTGTACAAGAAATTATAAAGCTAGACATTAAAGATTATAAAGGACTAATTAGGCATCTAAAAGAAAACCTTGGAGCAGTACATGAAGGCATGTATTCAGATAAATTAAAGCAAGTTTTAGATGAAGTAAAAGAATTCTTAGATCCAGGTTACAGGAAAAGACAACTCGATGCTCTTGATCGCATAAAAGAACTTTTAAAAGAAAGAATTGAAGCTGTAGACCCACTAGGTGAAAAAACCGATGTAGTGGGAGGTCTTATAAAAGATATCTTAGCTCCATACCTGGATGTGCATGGTTATGGAAGAAAAGAAGGTATTGATTACGAAGAACTTCTAGACCTTTTAGATAAAAATCTAAAACCTGGTGAAATCAAGCATGTCGAAAAACGTGAAGGAAGTAGCCTAAGAGGAAACTGGGATGAAGTTGTTAAAGCTGTACAAGACATTATTGACGCTAACCTTGGTAAAAAAGAATCTACCGAAACTCCAGAACCAGAAGTAACAAGAGAAGACCCTATCGGCAAGGGAAAGATTGACCCTAAGGGCTATGCAGAAAAAGGCTATGTGCCGATGGTACATCCTAAGCCAGAATTCCCTGCTGAAATCGACGAGAAAAAGCTTATTGAAAAGGGCTTTGAGATCGAAGAGCAAGACAACCGCGACAAGCCTTCTCAAAACCGCGAAGAGGATGGCGAAGAAGGAGAAGAAGGTGCATTACCTTACGAAGATCCTTCAAAATTTGCTGCTGGTAAAAAAGCAGTAGTTATTTGGCACAACAAAGACTTTAGCGCTCCAGGGGCTCGTATAAAGATTACTTTTACAAGAAAAGCTGATGGATCTCTAGATCAAAAATACACAGAAATTCAGTGGCGAAACTGGGACGGCACCATCGATGGAGATGGTTACGGTCCTGCAGAATTATTAGATTTTGAATTAGAACGTAGCGAGGAAGAAACTTTTAGAAAAGCATTTGAGTTCGCTACAAAAGCTCTTGCAAGAAGAAATGAAGAATATAACAACGGTGAACTTCCAGGCACATTCCCGCACTTCTTTAGAAAAGTTGGAGATGACTACATTTGGAGAGCTCTAAAAGATCCTAAGACTGGAAAATGGAAAGCAGCTAAAACTGAAAAAATAGATCGGCTGAAAAAACCTCCATTTGGAGCTGTCATATCTAACAAGGATGGTAAGTGGACCGCCACCATTCTAGATCCAAAGGGTAACGTAGTTGCAACTTTTGAAGTTGATGGCGATGAGAATGACAAGTCAGCTCTAGAGAATCTTATAAATCAATCTTACGTTGAACTTGCTAAGAGATATAGAAACATAAATGCTCCAGCTGCCGCACCTACTCCTGCCAACGAGCCAGAAAAAATTGATGACAGTTTTGTAGATCTACAAGATGTTGCAGCTGACTGGGAAAAAGATAAGTATGGTCAAATTGCTCTTGGTTGGAATATGGCTAGGCCTCGCAATGGTAGCGGAAATATGGCAGTTCCAAAGAAAGGTGCTGAATTCTGGGGAGAGATTAGATACTGGGGAAGTACTGACTACCCTAGAGATCACATCTCTGTAAAATTCCAAGACAAAGACGGTTATTGGAGAGGGGCAGATCTTTATGGGTACTATAAAGATCCTGAACTTATAGCAAAAGCTAAGCAGTGGTTAGCTCAGCAATATCAGATTTGGAAAGATCCTGCACGTAGAGATGCTACTGAAGGTGTTACAGCTGATGGCCATAAGCCAAAGCGTGGAGATACTATATATCTAATTAATCGCGGAAAAATAGAAAAAGTAACTCTAGATGTTGGTCTAGAGGGTGATATGGATCCTGAGTTTAAAGATCTAGTTGGAAAATACTTTGTTAAGCAAACTAACTGGGGCGAATATGAAATTATGCTAGGGTCATCTGAAAGAAGTGCAGCGCACATTGGGGATATGATAGATGCTTATAAAGATGAAAATCTAGCTAAAGAAGAACTTCAAAGAAGACTTGATAATGAAAAAGAACTAGAAAATAAGTATGGTTTTAAATTCTTTAAATTAAATGATGAGGATGAAAAAGAACAGCCTGTTGAAGAAGAAACCACTCCTACAACCGAATCAAAAGAAATAACTGGCGAGCATAACTTCCCTCTACCGGATGATGTTCAAATGTTCCCCGCAGGTGCGGGAGAACCTTACGCTAAATATGTAATAAATGGAGAAGGATTCCAGCACGAAGCAGACTATCCCGACGTTCGTGCAAAAGATGGACTTCGCTATGGAGCAGAGATCTATTACGAAGAAGCGATCGAGCCTAATAGCTACAACAAAAAGGGAAGAGTTGCTGGTTGGAGAATAAGCTTATTAAATAACAAATGGCGAGAAGATATGTCTAGACGTAGACTTATTGACTATAGAAATGCCGAGGTTCCAGGAGATATTAATGATCCGGAAGTTTGGAAAAAAGCTGTAGAAGAAGCCAGAAAAATGGTGGCTAATGCAATAGCTGAAAATGGTGGAAATAACAACCCTTACACATCCGAATACATTCCTTTAGAATCTTTAGATCAAATTCAATCTGGCGACTACCTAATGTATGGTGGGCACTTCCCTCCAACTACTAGATGGAAGGGAACTAAAAGCGAAGAAACTAGTCCTAACTTCTATGCACAAGTTGTATCCGTTAAGACCGATGAAAACGGAAATAGAGTTTTTG
>Ga0209188_1001723_pt1 | contig 17057 bp, 15 predicted proteins | sample C_130625_EF_Meta_FD_187307 | JGI IMG/M metagenome (GOLD analysis project Ga0209188, IMG submission 187307) | Freshwater microbial communities from Lake Croche, Canada to study carbon cycling - C_130625_EF_MetaG (SPAdes) (version 2) | ecosystem: Environmental > Aquatic > Freshwater > Lake...
ATATTGATCACATCACCTACATGTGCACGCCCTACAAAATCAAAGGATTGCTGACGATAAAGTGTTCCAGGACCAGGTAGAACATTACCTAAAACGCTAGAAATTAATGAACCAACCCACATAGACGGAGCAACTGCATCACTCACACCATCATGATCCATATCAAATGTTGGCATATGTAGCGGATTTAGATTACCTGATGCGTGGGCAAAAAGATACAGATCTCTAGAGCCTACGGTTTTTTCAATAGAGGCTTCATCACCAACTTTTAATTCATCCCAAATACGATTTCTTAATCCATCAATAGGAGCGTTCATATTATGTCCAATCACATTTATTCAGATTTAGCTGTTCTTTTCTTTGCTGCCTTAACTACTTTTTTAGCAAACATTTTTTCAAACTCTTCATATTGCTTGAGAGCACTTGGATGCATCGTGTCACGCGGTCCAGCAATTTCCATGACAAGACCTAATGCTTCTTGTATTTTTTCTTCAGTATTTAACAAGACAGCTAAACTATCTTTTGCTAACTTTGGCTCAAAGTCGACAATCAAAGATTGTTGATGAATCAGATGAGATAGTGCACTTTCATCATGAAGATTTGGGAAATGTGCTCTTTGCAAAGTCTGCAATTCACGCTCTAGTCTTGTTCTTCTAACATATCCACGAGCCTTTGTAATTAAATGCAACATACGAACAGTCGCTTCTGGAACACCACCAACTTCCATAAGGGATAAGGCCAATTGAATCTCTGGATATTGACGAACATCAACATCTTTTGATTTACCATGATGCTTATCTAATGGCTTGGTCAACGACTTTACAATCGGTGATGAATACATATTAAAGAACATCAGTTCAGTCATTGCATCACGTGTATCACGATACAGATTCAATTGAGATTCAATTGATTCAGCAAACATCTTTTCGAGTTGCAAAAATGGATTATTCTTTGCAATAGCTTTACGCTTTTCTTTTGCCTTCGATGTAATGGAATCTAAAACAGGCATGAGCGGATTAGCGTCAGAGAATAATAAACGCTGTGTACGGAGTGAATTCATATTTCTAAGCATTTCAGCAGATTGCTCTGTCACTAAGTTCTTCACAACCGGGCGGAACATTCTTTCATAAATCTCAGTCACCATCTGCGACATCTTGGATACTTCTGCAAATAACTCATCATCGTCATCAGGATCATTTGCAATCGCAATGACATCTTCCATCGTTCTTGGCTCAAAACGAATATGCATACGATCTTTAGCATCTTCAAGAACCATTTCATATAAGCCAGGAGATAAAGCTTCAATTGCTCTAAAAGTATCAGTAATGGCTTCGTGCTCACGCCCAGCAATTTTGGCGGATACAAAAATACCTAAGTGACCAATCGAGCCGTGCACCATATAAACAATTCGTTGACCTTTAGCTTTTAGTTCTTCAACACTAGCGTATAAATCAGGAATCCAATGTAACGCTTGTTGAGGCGGAGTAATGTTGTCGCCATGTGATGCAAACACAATAATTGGTGATTCAATTTTCTTTAAATCAACACGGTCATATCCAAGAACCGCTTCACCAGCGGTTAATTTATTACCAATAAATAAGTTTTCTACAATCCAACGAATCTCAGCCTCTGTCATCAAAGCATATCCGCCCCACCAACGTTCAAACTCTAAAAATCTTGGAGTTTCAGTATCGACATTGGCGTAAAGGTTGTAATACTTCGCAAATAATGAATTTGCAGGATTGAGTGATTCAAAATTTTGTACCAAGGCTGCGCCGTCAAAAATTCCATGGCCTAAATCCGCTGCAAAAATAGCCGGCATCGCACCGCCTTTGACACCACCTGTATAGCGCATTGGGTTTTCACCACGCTTACCTGCCCAATAAGACATGGGTGAACCGTTGAGTACGATAGGACCTAATAATTGTGGTGCTTTAGCAGCAACTAACATGGTTGCCCAACCACCTTGACAATTACCAATCATAATTGGTTTTGGAGCCTTAGGATGACGACGAATCACTTCTTGCACAAACTCAATTTCAGCATCACGAACATCGGCTAAGGTTTGCTCTGGCACAGGCATTTGACGGAAAGCCACAAAGTACACTTGATGCCCATCATCAAAACCATCACCTACTTGACTTTCAGGTTTAAAACCACCAATGCCAGCGCCATGGCCTGCACGTGGATCAACAATAATGATCGGCGCACGGTTTTCATCAATCACTTTACCTTCTGGCGGGGTGATTTTGAGCAACATGTAGTTCACCTGCGGGGTTAAATCCATACCGTCTACGACGACTTCATAATCAAAGTCCAATACTGGAGGCATGCCGGCCTTTGCATGCTCTACATAAATATTGCCTCGTTGACGAAGCGCGTCAAAAAATAATGCCTGTCTTTCACCTGCATCACGTAAATACTCTGCATATAAGGTGAAAAAATCTGTTGGACTCTTGAGTTCTGTACCTTGGATATTCTTTTGAATATCTCCTAGCATTTTCTGAATCTTTTCTCTTTCTTGAGAAATTGATTTTTGTAATTTGTGCGCATGAACTTTTGATAATTCTGCGATTTTCTCGTTCGCTGCTTTTGCCTCACCGACTACTTTTTCTGTATTTTTTAATGTTTTTTCTAAAGTTCCCTTAATTGCATCCATAGGGTTCCCTTTTTTTGACGAATCACGCATGATGTTTCCCAATAAAAAATGAAGAGGTAATTACTATCTAAAACATAGTAATTACCCTGTATTACAGGTAAAGCCATTTTTAATGAAATTATGGTGACATGTCATGAAGTTATTTCACAATGTGATATCCGGCATCGACATAGATTGTTTGCCCAGTCATCCCGGGAAATTTAAAAGAATTTTTAAATTAACTTCGATTTTAAAAATAAAGCCATTTTCTCGATGGAGTCCGTTGCCTCTGGCAATAAGCCGACAAAATGCTGCCACACATGCCACATGGCAGGAAAGACTTCTAAATGTGACTCAATACCTGCGTCAATTAATTTTTGATGAAATAAAGCAGCATCATCTTGCAGGGCCTCAAACTCTCCAGCATGCGTCATGACCGGTGGAAAAGATGTGATTTTGGCGTACTGTGGGGATATTAGAGGATTCGATAATTTTTCTTGCCCACCGTAAGTTTTGGCGGATGCAATTAAACGTTCACTATTCGGAAAATAGGGATCAACTGAAGCTTTAGTTTGATGAGAAGGATTCGATATTTTTAAATCGGTCCAAGGGCACATTAAACTTAACGCGTTTGGTAATACATGCTTTTGTTGTTGAAGTTGCAAGGTCGCCGTAATCGCAAGATTGCCTCCAGCAGAGTCCCCACTCAAAGCAATGGCTTGGTTGGGGTTACGATCTTTAAGTATCTGAAACGTTTCAACGACGTCAGTTAACGCCGCTGGAAAAGGGTGTTCTGGGCTTAATCGATAATTAAGCATGAGTACTTTACAGCCAGCATGCATGGCTAAATGGGTTCCAATAGCGCGATGAGTCAGGGCATTGCCGACCGCAAAAGCACCACCATGCAAATGAATAATGATGCCATCACTTTGTAATTGATGGGGTATTAACCACTCACCGGTTACCCTTCCAATCTTGGTTATTTCTACTTCTACTTCGCGTGAAAAATTCGCTCTTTTAATTGAGATATCTTCGTAAGAACGTCTGCGCTCCTCTAAGGTCATAGCATTCCAAAGAAGAAGCTGATCCTTGGTGATTTGATAGTAATAAGAGGATAAGTGACTTGGCATATGGATATCTTAACGAATTATGAATGACATGCAAGCTCGATACGATCGAGGGCTTTTTCAAGCAAGGTACGTTGTGTCCCGAAGTTGAGGCGTACAAACTGATTATCGCCAAACTGAGAGCCTGGCGATAATGCTACTCCTGCCTTCAAGAATTGTTCAAATGGATTTTCCCAATGACGTTCAGTGGCATCAATCCAAGCTAAATAGGTTGCTTGCAAGTGATGCATCGACAATCCAGGAATTGTGTCAATACGTCGCTGGACATAATCTCGGTTCGCCCTTAGATATTGAATCAACGCTTGATGCCATTCTTGCCCATGCTCAATGGCTGCTTGGGTAGCAACATAAGACAGTAAATTGGGGTTCGGAATCAGGGTGTGCAGATCTTTAAGCAATTGTTGGCTTAATTGTGGATTTGGACAAATTACCCAAGCCAATCCAAGGCCTGGAAAATTAAATGTTTTATTCAACGACATGAGAGAAAAACTGCGCTCTTCAACACCTCCACCAATACTTCCCATGGGGATGTGTTGCAAGCCTTCATCCAAGATTAAATCTGCATGAATTTCATCTGAACAAATGATGAGTTGATGCTTGTTCGCAAATTCCGCAAGCTGAGATAATTCCTCTTTGGTAAATACTGTACCCCCTGGATTATGTGGGTTACAAAGCATCAATAGACGGGTATTCGGCTTTACTAAAGATTCTAATTGCGTAAGAGAAAAAGTAGCTCGACCATTTTGTGGGTGAATGTTATAGATGGAGTAATCTCGTCCAGCACCTATGACAGAGTCCTGAAAGTGATGGTACGCAGGCCCCGGAATCAACACATGATCTCCAGGCTGAGTCAGCATGCGCACTGATAAGTGCAGAGCGGTCACAAGACTGGGTAAAAAATGAATCCATGTAGTTTCAATATGCCAACTGTATCTTCTATGGACATACTCTTGTATGCTTTCTTTTAGAGACTCACTAGCATAGGTATAGCCGTAAACGCCATCATCAATACGTCTGCGCAATGCCTGCACCACACATTCGGGAGACTGGAAATCCATATCAGCAACCCATAAAGGTATTACATCAGGACCATATTTATCCCAACGAATCGATTGTGACTGCGTTCGATCAATGACCTGATCAAATAGATTTATCATCTTTAGAATTCAATCCCCACCTATTATCAAGGTGGGGATTGATAGCATTATTTCTTGTCTTCTGGTTTAAAGCCAAAAAGAATTTCATTGGCTTTGTCGTCATGCTTAGGTTTACGCAGGTGAGTTAAAACCTCCACTCCACGCTTGACCGCTGGACGCTCTTCAATCTCTTGAAACCATGCTTGTACATGGGGATATTCAGACATCTCAACACCTTGATTTTTCCAACTCCGTAACCATGGGAAAATAGCTATATCAGCAATGGAATACGTCTTGCCTGCAATATATTTATTTTTCGCTAACTGACGATCCATTACGCCGTATAAACGATTAGCTTCTTTGGTATAACGATTGATGGCGTATTCAACTTTCTCAGGAGCATAAATACGGAAATGATGGGTCTGTCCAAGCATCGGTCCAACGCCACCCATTTGGAACATGAGCCATTCCATCACCTTAAATTTATCCGCGGTACTTTTTGGCAAGAACTTACCTGTCTTGGATGCCAAATACAAAAGAATTGCGCCAGACTCAAAAACACTGATCGGCTTGCCATCTGGTCCATTCATATCAACTAAAGCTGGAATACGATTATTCGGACTAATACTTAAAAACTCAGGTTTAAATTGATCACCGTTACCAATATCAATCGGATGTGCTTCCCAGTCTTTGCCCAATTTGAAGCCACACTCTTCAAGCATAATGTGGACCTTATGACCGTTTGGCGTCGCCCAAGAATAGACTTGTATTGCTGGTGATTCGATTTTTTTATTTTTCATTTATTTTTTCCATTTCATATTCAACTGAATCAAAAACTATAACCCTAATTTAGCATTCGCAGGGAACAAATGTCTTAATGCATCTGCATCTACTGTCATTTTAAAATCAAACTGAGCTTTTAAAGCCTCTGCACGTTGAGCTGCTGGGCGTGCATTGATGACATCGATCCAACGCTTGATATTAGGTAACTTCTCCCAAGCATCATCGCCCAAAATAAACGGGATCATCCTCGCCCAACCCCAAACCGACATATCAACAACACTATACTCCTCGGCTATCATCCATTGCTTGCCAGTCAAATGCGCTTCAATGATATTCCAATGACGCCATGCCTCAAATTCATAACGATTGACTGCATATTCTTTAGGTTCTGGAGCAAATTTCTTAAAATGCACTGCTTGACCACAATACGGTCCAATACCAGACGCTACAAACATCAACCAGGAAGCAATTTGAGCTTTATGTGAGTCATCCTGAATCGGTAAAAATGCCTCATGCTTAGCCGCTAGGTATAACAATATCGCATTACTATCAAATACAGGAATATCACCATCAAGAATAGCGGGCGTTTTTCCATTCGGATTGATACTTAAAAAACCAGGATCATGCTGTTCACCTTTGCGAGTATCCACAGGAACCAACTCATAGGGTAGTTGAGTCTCTTCTAAAAAAAGGGCCACTTTCAGTGGGTTAGGTGATGGGTGATAGAAAAACTTAATCATAAGAACCTTTCATCAATTGAATTTATAAGCGAGTGGGTAAGTCCGTAAGGTCAGATGCTTGATAAGTTGGAGATAAACCAATGGTTTCAAAGGGCAATTTAAAACGATTTACCCAATACGTTGGTAAACCAAACCAGGCTGCTCCCACAATATCCCAAGCATTACATGAGATAAACAATACATCTTTTTTTTGACAAGCAAATTTATCTAAAATTAACTGATAGGTTTGTGGCATAACTTTAAAATGCCGAACATCATCCACCGAGATCAGTTTGTCAAAATAGGTACTTAGTTGGTTGTTGGCGACTACGGTACTTAACATCTCTTGACTACCGTTCGAGAGGATGGAGGTTTTTATGCCTTTAACTTGTAATTCTTTTAAAACAGGAACTACATCAGGAAAGATATCTAATTGTGCATATTGATTCATGAAGCGCTCTTGAATTTCCTCAGTCAACGGGAGATTAAGACGAGCACAGGTGTACTGTAATGCCTTGATGGTTAAATCCCAAAAAGAAGTGTAGTAGCTTGAGCCCTCTGGACTTGGGTCTGCCATACTGACTAATCTTGTGTATTCAATTTGTCGATCACGCCACATCATTGAGATCGCCTGGCCATTCTCTGGATAAATCTCTTCTGCTAATTGCGCCATTGAGTAGACATCAAAGATCGTACCAAAAGCATCAAATGCGACAACTTTAAACATATAAAAACTCCAGAGTTAAAAAAAGCCACATCTTACGATGGGGCTTTTGTTTCAATGAATGAATTGATTATTCATTAGCCATCGTGTTTAGCAACACACCAATTTTTTCAATTTCAATTTCACAAATATCGCCAGCTTTCATGAAAATCGGCGGTGTTCTTGCGTAACCAACTCCAGCTGGAGTTCCAGTAATAATGACATCACCAGGTTCCAAAGTCATGCACTCAGAAACGATCTTAAGAACAGTCTTCACATCAAATAAGAAATTAGATGTATTACCATCTTGCAATACTTGACCGTTTAAACGAGCCTGAATACGTAGACCATCACCACCAGGTGGAAGTTCATCTTTGGTGACTAACCAAGGACCAAAACTGCCTGTGTCATCAAAGTTTTTACCTAATGTCCACTGAGTCCCTTTACGTTGATAATCTCTTACTGAACCATCGTTGTAGCATGAATATCCAGCAACACATTCCAAGGCATTATCTAAGGTCAAATGACGTGCTTTAGAACCAATCACAACCGCAAGCTCAGCTTCATAATCTAATTTTGCAGATGCTTTGGGAACTCGCATCGGTTGCTGATGCGCAACTTGCGAAGAATTGACTCTTAAAAAGAAACTTGGATGCTCAGGAATCGCATGACCACCTTCTTTAGCATGATCTGCATAGTTTAGGCCAACACAGATAATCTTACCGGGATTAGTTACAAGCGGTAAAAATTTCACACCAGCCATCGGCTTAATTGCATTTAATGGTTCTTCTTCCAAAATAGTATCTAAAACATCTTCCCAGTCAGCTTGACCAAGTAACGCAACCATATCGTGGCAATGTTCATAGCCAGCGATTTCTAAATCGATAAATTCTTGGGCCGCAGGTGTTCTTAAAAGGCCAATACAAGGCTTTCCAGCTTTTTCAAACGTAAATATTCTCATAATTTTCTACAAAAAAATGGCCCCAAAAAGGGGCCAGGGTTAATATATTAAGCCTCGTCGATAATTGGATTACTTAATGTTCCCAATCCTTCAACTACCACTTCACAAACATCACCAGCCTTCATATAAACTGGGGGCTTACGTGCAAATCCAACGCCAGATGGTGTCCCTGTGATAATCATGTCGCCAGGGTGTAGTTCCATACCTTCCGAGCAAGCAACAACCAAAGTTGCAACATCAAAAATCATGTCTTTTGTATTGGCTTTTTGCATCACTTGGCCGTTTAAACGAGTTTCAATGTTCATCCCAACCATACCTGCAGGAACTTCATCGGCTGTAACAAACTCTGGACCAAAACCACCGCTACGATCAAAGTTCTTACCCCACATCCATTGACTTGATTTAAATTGGTAATCACGAATGGAACCGTCATTAAAAATACTGTAACCAGCAACGTGATCCAAGGCTTTCTCTTTAGTAATGTATTTACCTGGCTTACCAATAATGGCAACGATTTCACCTTCGTAGTCAAATTCAGGAGAGACCTTTGGACGCTCAATTGCTACTCCATGTGCAACCCAAGATGTTGGAAAACGATGGAACAAAACAGGTTGTGTTGGCGGTGTAAAGTTGCCTTCATGCGCGTGATCAACATAATTAAGACCAATCGCAAACGCTTTATGCGGATGATGCAGTGGTGGCATGAGTGTCACGCTTGATAAAGGAATACGCTTAGTCGCTTTTTCAATTGCAGCTTTAGCTGATGCCATACCAGCAGCACCGTGACGTAATAATTCATCCAAAGTACCAGGACAGCCTAGTTCAGTTAAGTTGATGACTTCATCGCCAATTCGAGCTCCAAGAGCAGGATGTCCATCGGGTGTTTTAAAACGTAACAGTCTCATTGCATTTCCTTTAAAAAATAAATTACTGAATTGAATTAACGAACTTTAGATAATAATGCTTGCGCATTAAGATATTCAATACGCTCCAACACATCTAAGCTAAGACCTTGATTTTCAAGGGACTTTACTTGCGTGTTCATCGGCACGTAAGGATAGTCACTTCCATAAGTTACCTGGGTTGGTGGTACTAATTTTAATAATGCTGCCATGCTTGATGGGTGCGTTGCATTGGCCGTATCGTAATACAAGCGCTGCAATTCAGCTTCGATACCGTTTGGTGCAAATGTAGCAGTATTGGGTTTATTGCCATGGAAATAATTAATTCGTCCAGCAAGCATCGGGATTGTTCCCCCCGCATGTGAGAACAACCAACGAATATTCCTGAATTTCAAAAATGATCCCGTCAGCAATAAGTTTGTCACAGCGCGCGTAGTATCGTGTGGCACTTCAATGACCGAGCCATAAGTACCGGTATTTAATCTTGCGCAACACGTTGCAACTAATGGGTGAAAATAAACAACTGCGTTACGACGATTTAGTTCTTCAAAGATAGGCGCAAATGATGGGTGACCTGGCCATTTATCACCATAGTTAGTTTGTATTCCAACGCCATCTGCCCCCAATACGTCAAAGGCATATGCAATCTCTTTTAAAGAACTTTCTACGTCAATCATATTCACTGCCGCAAATAAGCCAAATCGACCTGGAAACTTTTTCATCATTTGTGCACCAAAATCATTCACTTCGCGCACTATGCCTTGAATCTTTGGCAAATCAAAATCAAACCACACACCAGGGGTTGAGGCTAAAGACAAAATTGATTTTTGCACACCCGCCTGGTCCATCGCCGCCACTGCACCTTCAGGTGTCCAAGCTAGCTGGGTTGGAAAATGAGGCAATCCTTTAGATACCTCGTAATCAACCCAAGCCTTCATATAACTGGGTGAATAAAAATGGTGATGCGTATCAATGATTCCAGAACCAATAGCATTCGCACCCTTCATTGACATCCCACCTGCGAGTCCAAGAGCTGTCATCGCACCTGTTGTCTTTAAAAAAGAACGGCGTGAAGAGGTTTCTAATTGATCATCTTGTGCAATTTCTAAAGTAGAACAATTACACAGTTGATGAGTACATTTAAATTGTTGCTTCATTGGTTTGTCTCCTTGATGATGAATTTATTCATGTCTTAATAATTGAAATATACTTCCTTTAATTACCAGGAAATCCTTTTTTCTGCGCCCAAAGGTTTTCAAAGGGATAGATACTCATGCTGGCATAAACTCCATTTTTTGTAAATGGTTCATCCTTAATCCAGGCAGCAGCAGCCTCTCGATTGGGGAAATCAATGGCTAATAAACTCCCAATCATCTTGGTACCATCATCATTTTTCAAAGGCCCAGCAAATGCCATATCTTCAGCTTTGGTGGCTAAATAATCTTTATGAATCGGTCTTAACTCGTCACGCATTGCAAATGCATCTGGTTTGTCTAACATATGAAAAATAAAAATCATTTCAGTCTCCTCAAGAAAGTTCATTCACCATGAATACCTAAATACGCTTTTTGTATTTCAGGGCTGTTGAGTAATTCATTGGCTACGCCCTCTGCAACCACTCGTCCCTCTTCCAATACATAACCTCTACTCGCAATTTCTAATGCCATACTGACATTTTGTTCAACCAATAATACTGAAATACCTTCTTGATTGACTTTTTTTATTGCAGCAAACATATCAATCACGATGGAAGGCGCTAACCCCAATGATGGTTCATCCAATAATAATAGCTTAGGCTTTGCCATCAAAGCCCGTCCAATAGCGACCATCTGTTGTTGGCCGCCAGATAAAGCTCCAGATACTTGATTAATTTTTTCTTTGAGAATCGGGAATAATTCAAGAACCATTTCCAAAGTTTGCTCACGTTGGGCTTTTGCTCGCGCAATATAACTTCCTAATTCTAAATTTTCTAAAACGCTCATTTCCACAAAAAGTCGGCGGCTCTCAGGTACAAGTGCGATACCGGCATCACAAAATTGATGGGCAGGTAATTTGGCCATATCTTGGCCATTAAAGTGCATCAAGCCACTCACCAACGGGTTAAGTCCCGCAATCGCATTGATTAAAGTGGTTTTACCCGCCGCGTTGGGCCCGACGACACATACTAATTCGCCTGGCTGAACGCTAAGAGACACATCCCACAAAGCCGTTGCAGGGCCATAAGCTACTTGAATGTTTTTCAATTCCAACATTATTCTGCCTTTTTCCCTAAATATGCTGCCATCACTTCTGGGTTTCGCATCACTTCAGTTGGCAATCCTTTAGCAATCAGTTGCCCATGATTGAGTACGGCAATGCGATCAGCCAATGCCATGACAGCTGACATCACATGCTCTACAAATAAGATAGTGGTACCTTGACTACGAATCTTTTGGATGAGCTCGACAGAACTTTGAATCTCACTAGGCGTGAGTCCAGAAAGAACCTCATCTAACATCAATAACTTTGGCTTAGCCGCTAATGCACGTGCAAACTCTAAAAATTTTCTTTGATGCAAATTTAAATCAGAAGGTAACGCATCTGCTTTATTTTCAAGTCCTACTTGCGTTAGGGCTGCGTAAGCTAATTCACTTGCCTCCTCTAATGACTTATTACCAGCGTAAGAAGCAACTAGTCTTGTGTTATCTAAGACAGTTAATTCGTTAAAAGGTCTTGGGGTTTGATAAGTCCTTGTGATTCCTTGAACTGCAATCTCATGCGCACTCAAGCCAGTAATATCCTTACCTTGAAATATTTTTTGACCGCCAGTAGCCGCAAAATGTCCGCTAATCACATTAATAAAAGTAGATTTTCCGGAACCATTAGGGCCAAGTAAACCTAAAATCTCCCCCTGATAAATTTCTAAATCTAAATTTTGTAATGCCTTCACTCCACTAAATGATTTACTCAAACCATGGGTTTGTAATAACACCTGTGTTGTGGGTTGCTGAACTTCTTTCATTGGAGACTGGGTATAGGTATTTTTTAATGTTTCTACAATTTTTTGTGAATTCTTCTTTGCTCTTAATCGTGCAAAATTGCCTAATAACCCATTCGGTATAAACAAAATAACAGCAATTAAAATTAAACCTAAAATCATCTTACCCATCAAAGCACTATCACCAACGGTAAAAAAGTACTGGATTCCAGTGATCACAATAGCGCCCAATAGAGGTCCAGCCCAATGGCGTGTACCACCTAAGACACTCATTAAAACCACAAACAAAGGTACAGTAATTGAGAAAGTCTCATTCGCTGTTACATAGGAAACAAATAGGGCTTGGATGGCTCCTGCCATTCCAGCTAAATATGTCGAAATAAACAAACCTACTAATTTAGAGCGATATGTTGGCACACCCATTACTTCTGCAGCATCTTCATCATCATGAATGGCACTGAGTCCTAAACCTAATTTTGAGGAATAAATCCAAATCGCGGCTAACATCGTGACGATTAGCAAAGCCAACATCATGAGATAAAACGTTGCGGCAGCATTGGGGCCAAACTTTGGAATTGCTACTGAATTGAGATAGACTCCCGGACCACCGTCAATCGGGGTATTGAGAACAATCGTGGCAATCACGAATGTGACCGCTAATGTCAACAGCGCAAACAACTCACCACGCACGTTGTGAACTCTAAAAACTAAAGCGCCAATACCTAGGCCAAATAATCCTGCAAGAAATCCTGCCAAAATGAGTATTGGCAAAAACGGCATTTCCAAATGGCCACAAAAATAAGCCACGGTATACATACCAATACCAAAGAATGCACCATGTCCAAATGAAAAATATCCAGATACTCCAGAAAATAAATTCCATGAAACCGCCAATACACCCCAATAAAAAACAATGTATAAAAACGATTGCCAAAAGGCTGGCATATTAAGCCAAGGTAGCATGGCAAATAATGCACCAGCAAGAACAACTAAACCATAACTTGATTGTTTCATTAGAGCTTACCTGGCCTAAACAACAATAAGGCAATTAACAAGGAAAAAGAGACGATTGGCGCCCATGAAGGATTAACAAACACCATCGTAATCGCCTCTGAAACTCCAATGACTATGCCAGCAATTAAAGGGCCAAATGAACTACCTAAACCACCCAACATGACGACGGCAAAAATAACACCAATCCAGGTATACATTTGTGATGGATTTAAGGTGTAAATCATGGCGACACAAACGCCGGCTAAAGCAGCAAGTGCGGTACATACTCCTGCAATTCCTAGGCTAATTCTTTTTTGCGGAATACCAAAGGCCGTAGCCATTTTGGGATCCTGAGCTATCGCTCTGACTGCTTTACCTAAATCAGTATATTTCATGACGATATGAACCAAGACTGCTACTAAAACGGCAATCAAAAAGCCCATTGTCTCGGCAAAGGGCAAGTAAATTCCAAAAACTTCTGCTTTTTTATCCCCATATGAGGTTTGTAACTTAACAAAATCAGCAGTCCAAACCCATTGAATGAAGGCTTCAACAATGACCGTTAGGCCAAATGTCAACAGTAAAGAATTAAATGGGGTGATTTTGAATCGTCGAATCAACCAATGAAGACAGACGCCGATAACGAAAAATATCGGTGGGAAAATCACTAAACAAATCAGGGGATCTATCCCCAATTTGGTGACTAGCTCAAAACTTAGATAAGCAGATAAAAATACAAAGGCAAAATGGGACAAATTAATTTGTCCCAAAAAGCCCCATGAAAGGCCTAAACCTAGGCCAATCAATCCGTACAAACCTCCGAGCAATACTCCAGATACAGCTGACTGGATCAGCAAATTTAAACTTGGCAAAACTTCGTCCTAATCATTTAACTTCGAGTTTTACCCCAGGAGCTGCAACATTCTTTGGATACACCATAACCCATTTACGATTTTGTAATTGCGCTACGCGCATTAAATCATCACCGTAATTATTTTCACCATCCCAGCGTAACTTGCCTGAAACAGTATCTACTTTGTTGGCTTTTAACCACTTAGCAATCGTGGCATCATCAAAGCTCTTTGTGGCCAAAACAGCAGCCTCCAAAGTCTGCCATGCGCTATAAGAAGTTGCAGCTTGTACTTCCACTAATGGATATGGTAAACCTGCAGCCTGTGCTTTTTCATGAAACTTTCTAACGAACTCAGCAGCACCTTTATTGGATGTGAATGGTGGATGCTCTTGGAACAAAGAAATTGCAATTGCGCCATCTGCCTCAGGAGCCTGAGCCATTAATCCTGGTGATGGATAAATGTGAGTGTGAATACGTGGTGAATAATCAATCTTTTTCATGGCTTCTAAAAGTTGAACACCTTCAGCACCAATATCACCAATCCAAACCATATCAGGCTTAGCATCTTTTACACGTGCTGCAATGGTTCCAAAATCTTTATTACCAAAGTCCCACTCCAAATATAAAATTTCTTTTAAGCCTTTGGTTTTTGCTACTTCACGTGCCCCAACTGACATGAAATAAATCGATGGAAATTTAGAGGTCACAATCGCAATCGTTTTTGGTGGGTTTGGTAATGTAGCTACCGCATCAAAGACAATTGATGGTGAAGTTTTTTCTGGACGTGGGCCTAGTGCCCATGTTGGGAACTGCTTATCGTACTTCGCTTGATTCGGAATACCAAAGGTATGGTGAATCAATACTTTGTCATAGCGCTGAGCAACACCCATGGCGGATAAAATCGCACCAGTGGCATAAGGACCCATCAACATATCTACCTTATCGCTCGTAATCAGCTGCTCATACAAAGTTCTTGCGACATCCGGCTTCGATTGATCGTCTTTTAAAACCCATTCAACTTTTCTACCAAGCAGACCGCCTCGACTATTCATATCTTCAATCGCAATTTCGCCAACAATCTTATGCACGATACCAGTGGCAGCAAGAGGACCTGTCAAAGCCAAAGTACTACCAATTTTGATTGGCGCTTTTGATTGTTGTGCTTGAGTGTTGATTCCAATCGCAGCAAGACCTAAAAGCCCCATCATCAAGGATTTTTTTAACCATATGCGTTTTGTTTGTCTCATTTTTTTCTTTCTATAAAATCAGTAATTAAGGTTTTTTACGTGGCGAAATAAATACTTGACCATCTGCTTCATAGTTGTGACCAAAGTCAGGCTTCACATCTGGTCCCCAAGCATATAAGGAATCATCTGGCGGATGGTTTTTAGCTGGCCAATCTATATCGTGTGGCACAAAATCAATATCATAAGAATACTCAGAAAAGCCTCCCCATGGATCTTGCACATAACGGAAATAATTTGAACCTAATACGTGACGTCCAACACCCCAACCTTCTGTGTAACCTGCATCACGCATTTGCATCGAACCGAAACCAACGTCATCAATCGAGTCGACAGCCCAACTGGTATGGTGATAACCATAATCATCTGATTTCAACATGGCAAGTAAATGGTGATCACTGCCATGGGGACTATGCACAAAAGCAATTAAGTCTTCACCAGCCGAATCAGACAATTTAAGGCCCAAGACTTTTTCATAAAAATCTAATGAGCGGTCTACATTTTTTGTAAAAATCAAAACATGTGATAAGTATTTAGGATGCACTTTGTGCACTTTGGATTTATTTGGTGAGCGTCCAGCGCCATTTGACTCTGGTGTAAAGATTCTTGTCGGGGGTGCGGAAGGAGAAGATTTTTCTGCAACGCGGACCTGAATCGGGAATCCATCAGGGCTCATGATCCAAACACCATCTTTAGCGGTTGAATCGGGTGAGGCTATTGTCGGTATAGCTAAAGTAGCAAGATGGGCTTTAAAAGCATCAAAGTCCTCTGCGTAAATACCATAAGTCATCCACTGCAAACGCTTTTTAGGGCCTTTTTGAATTCTGAAATAACGGTGTGGATTTCCTACAGCGTAGATTTCTAACTCGTCACCTGCGTGTTTTACTTCTAATCCAAATAAGGTATAGAACTCTTCAGCAATTGCTAGATCAGGCACGGTAATAACAAATTCATCAATCGAATGAACAGCCAGTGTTCCTTGGCGTTTCGTTTGCGCCATCGTTAGGGGTTTATTCATTGAATCTCCTTGTATTTCTTTATAAGTAAATTAATTGATTATTTTATTCTTGTATTTTAGTACATTAATATCATGGGTTTGTTCTATCAATAGAACAAACCCTAGTTGAGATCAGCGAGGCAAAAAAAAAACCGCCGAAGCGGTTTTTTTTATTAAGATTTATCAAAAACGTTTGGCACGTACATTTCTGGTGGTATTGGGCCACGAATATAGTCTGGGTTGTGGACACGCTCAGGTAATTCAATATGAGCATGCTCAACTTCTTGATAAGGTATTTGTGTCAACAAATGCGCAATACAGTTAATACGCGCTTTTTTCTTATCATTTCCATCAATAATCCACCATGGAGAGCTCTTGGTATGGGTTTTTTCAAGCATATGCTCTTTGGCTTTTGTATACATTTCCCATCTTGCACGAGACTGTAAATCCATTGGAGACAATTTCCATTGCTTCAAAGGATCATTGATACGCATCATAAAACGTAAGTGCTGCTCATCATCTGTAATGGAGAACCAATACTTCACTAAAATAATGCCAGAACGAATGAGCATATTTTCAAACTCTGGAACGTCCTCAAAGAACTGCTCGTATTGATCATCAGTACAAAATCCCATGACTTTTTCAACGCCAGCACGGTTGTACCAACTTCGGTCAAATAGGACTATTTCGCCACCAGCTGGCAAATGAGTAATATAACGCTGGAAATACCACTGGGTTCTTTCACGCTCATTTGGCGCAGGTAAAGCTACAGTTCTACATACACGTGGGTTTAAACGTTGCATGATACGCTTAATAGACCCACCCTTACCTGCAGAATCACGGCCTTCAAAAATCACGAGTACTTTGAGCTTTTTCTCAACAACCCAGTCTTGTAATTTAACGAGTTCACCCTGAAGTCTCAAGAGTTCTTTAAAGTATCTTTGGCGAGCGGCTTTTTTCTCATCACTCTCAGGAGAACCATCGAGACGATCATCATCAATCTCTAATTCGAGCTCTTCATCAA
>Ga0209188_1001724_pt1 | contig 17052 bp, 14 predicted proteins | sample C_130625_EF_Meta_FD_187307 | JGI IMG/M metagenome (GOLD analysis project Ga0209188, IMG submission 187307) | Freshwater microbial communities from Lake Croche, Canada to study carbon cycling - C_130625_EF_MetaG (SPAdes) (version 2) | ecosystem: Environmental > Aquatic > Freshwater > Lake...
CCCATACCCCCTCCTGAAAAAAATTTATTATTTAAATTAATAACAAAATGTGAAAATGACCGTTCACTCTTTTAATTTTTTATAAATTTTACACACAGTCACGTCATCATATCCTGAAGATGGATCTCTCTCTGAGCGCTGTTTATTTGTAAAACTATCCACAAAAACCTGCAATTCTCCTTTTGAATTGATCCAATGGACGGTCCAATCCTGCTTCCAGCGTCCTTCCGCAATATCCGCAATTTCAACAGCACTCTTAGTTGCAATCGCTAACAAGTCATCTTCTACATCCGGTCCGCTCAAGTTTATCATGTCCCATAATCCGTCCGATCCACCAATGACTGCAACCTCTTGTCCAGGTTCAAAGAACACAGTGCGTTTTTCAGGAACAATCCCAGTAATGTTGTTATGCCCAAGCGATTGAGACAGTGCAATCTTGTCACCATTTTCAAAATATACATATTCTGTATCGCGAAATTTTAATGTATCTTTGGAAAAGATTGCCGGAGTTGGTTTATCCGACCTGACAAAAACCTCTCCAGAATCAATTCGCGATTTTAGTCGTTCAACCTCAGCCGGATTTTTCATATTGTGTGGAGTGCTCATATATACAAGTTTCTTGTCAATGAATACAGCGACCTGGCTGTCTCCAACAGTGCACGTTTCCACTCGGTTCAAATAAAGTTTTGCCTCATAATAAGTGGCTCCAGAATTACCTGTCCGAAGATTCATTTCGGTAGTTTGCTTGAGAACTTCCGAAAGCGAGTCCTTTGCCTCAGCAACTTCTCCCAAATTAATCAATTTTAACATGTCATTAAACGTGTTGTTTCCATGACCATCAAACCCTATGAAACAATCATATGACTCTTCTGGCACAGACCTTTCTATTCTACAACAGTGCGCAACATCTTGACCCTTGTCAAGACTTCTGACTGAGCACTCGTTGTAAGTGTTGGTATCTTCTTGGAAAGCGGACATTGTTTTCTGCATTAAAAGTTTTCAACAGATAAGTTTTCAATTTTTTTTCACATTGAAAATTTAATAAATAAAACTATTTAAATGTTTTCATAAAGTTTGATTTTAAAATTCCAATATTTCTAGAATTTTTGCTTTCCATTTTTAAATAAACCGGAACCTTTTTAGCTTTGGCTATTAAGTAATCGGCTCCTGCATCACAATGATTAATTTTTTCATTAATTTGTTCGCCACGTTGAAGCTTGATTAATAGTAAACCACGCTTTCTACAACATCCCATACACAAACAACCCAGATCAATATAATGATCTAATTGTATTTCACTAATATACTGATTATCTAAAGCTATATCAGAATAAAACACATATTCTTCTGGTGTAAATGTTATAAAAAAGTCATTATTCATTTTCATTTTCCAAGAATTGATATATTGGGTTCTCTCGTAATCTGAATAATAATATTTTAAACTGTCGTCATTTTCAATAAATTCAAGCAAATTTTTGGGTATTCTATAGGATTGTTTGAATAGAGAAAAAATTTGATTGATTGGTTTTTTATTAGTTTCATAATCATTTGCAATATAAATTTCAATACCAAGTATATTATTTAAGATGCGTCTCCATTCACCGGAGTCTTTAAGTCTAATTTTAAAATAATTTATTCCATCAACTTTGGCAGAAATAAATTTTCTATTAAAGTCAAACTTTTCAGGAAATGGAACATCATATTTTGTTCTAAAATTGTCATTTGTAAGTAAATATGGAAACACCTGATTAAATCGTTTAACAATTCTTTCAATGTCAAATGTATTTAAAGTTTCAACAGGAACGTTAAAATGAAAAGAATGAATATTTTCAAAAAAGGTGGATATTTTTTGCTCTATAGGACTTCTATAAATGTCAATTACATAGACGTTTTTTCCCAAAAAATTATTATATTTAATTATATCTAACACTGTAACATCGTTAATCTTGTATAATATTTTTAACATAATTTCATTATGCAAATGCAATACTGTAAATTTTCCGCACGCATTTATTCTTATTGAAGAAACTAGAGTAGTTGATCCAACTTTTGGTGGAGTATAAACAAAAATAATATTTTTGTTTTTTTCAACACTAAAATCATCGCTAATTCCCAAACTTTCATTTACATATTTCATTTTGTTTAAATAATCTTTGTTTGAAAAATCTTGAGATGTCATTATATATTTTACCATTATTATGTTATTAACATTTAAACTAAAATGTTCACCTAATATATAAATGAACGTTGAAGCAATCGTTGCTTATGATTGTAATAAAGGAATATCAAAAAATGGGAGCGTGCCGTGGAACATACAAGACAATGTGACATTTTTTAGAAGAATGACAAGCAAAAACATTGTTATTATGGGAAGCAACACATTTGAATCTTTTGATTATAAACCTCTAAAAGATACATTAAACGTCGTGTTAACAAAGAAACCTGAAAAGTATTTCAAATATTCATCTATTTATTCAAATCTAATAATAACAGACAATGAGAATATTCATTTAGATATCATTAGAAATGCAAATGAATATAGTTATAGACACATTTTTTTGAATAGACACTTTAAAATATTCTATATTGGAGGAGATACTATTTATAAAAAATTTGCCCCAAATTGCGATATAATTTGGGTAACAAAAATAAAAAAAAATTATGATTGTGATTTATTTTTTTTATACGATCTTGACGGCGATGAAACCTTTATCCCAACTGTAGTGTCAAGTGCAGAATTATTTGACGTAGTAGAGTATAAAAAAGTTATACAAAACTAAATTTCAGCATTTTGCTTGACCTTTTTAATAAAATGCTTATTCATGTGCTTCTGTAAAGTAAAATAAGTCAACTTCTCATTTTCATCAATTCCAAGCAAATTTTGCAACTTTTCATCAGGATGAATGATCTGATTGTTCTCATTATTTTCCAAATTATTTTTTTTAATATAATCAATCAAAGTTTTAGTGACAACCGTTCTTGCAATCTCACTACCCTTCTCCTTGTCCATAAAATCGCACAATTCATTCGTAACTTTAGATGGAGTTGCAAATCCAGAAGGTTTCTTATTTCCCTTAATCTTGTTTTTTTCAACCTCTTTTTTCAATACTTTAAATTCTTTTCTTACATTTTTCTCAACCAACTTAATTTGCTGATGCATTGCATTTATTTGAACTTTAAAATTATTTAGCATTGTTAAAATGCTTTCAAACTGTTCATTTATTGTTGTTTGATTCTTGTCCAGTGAATCCAAATTATTCATAGAATCTTCAGATATTGCTTGATTTGCTTCCATTTATACAACAACTTATATGTTAAACTTTAAATAACTTTAAATAACTTTATAATAAAATGCATAAAGTTTTAATTTATAATTTCCTAGTTGTATACTTTCTTCCAAATCCTTTTTTTACGCGTCTTTTTCCACCAGCTCTTGAACTAAGTCGTTGACCTCCGCGCTCTCGTCTTCTTCTCGTAATTTGGAATTTTCGTTTTCCTCCCATTTTTTTAACTTCGCCGCCATATTCTTGAGAGTAACTAGCGCTATCAAAACCAGAAGAACCGCTCATTTCATCCATCTTATATTTTATATTAGTATTAAAATTTTTATTTTAAATAAAAAATAAAAATTTTTATTTATTGACAAGTTTACATTTATGCATTCTCCTTGGCGCGAGGAGGCCTTCCGCGTTTACCAACAGGCTTCTTTCCTGAATCAGCAACTAATGTCCACTCAGAACCATCGCGAGGTCCAGAACCACGAGCGCGAGGAGCAGCATCAGATGATCCCTCTGCGCGAGGAGGACGAGCCGACCTAGGAGGACGAACCTGAGGGACCTCACCAGCGTCCTGCTTTCCATCTGCAGACTTATTGTATGTTGTGCGAGTTTGCCTAAATTCACGGCGAGTTTCACACATAAGCTTGCCACCATTAATACCACTCACATCTCCTGCCTGATATTCGTGAGATCCACCTGGAGTGTGAGTCAATGTAAACGAAACATACTCACCTTGAACCAAATACTTGTATTGCTCTGAACCAACCACAACGCCGCTGTGGTGAACAAAGATATCGCTTCCAGAGCGGTCGCCGTCAGTGACTGTAATAAAACCATAACCGGCCTTGTTGTTAAACCACTTGACGCGTCCTACCAGACGATCGGAGGGTGTAACGAGTGGGGATGTTCCAACAGAATCTTCGCTTGACATTATACACTACATACGCGTAGAGTCTTTATACCGTTTAATTTTTTATATTTTTAGTATTTATAATATTTTTTAATTTTATAAATGAGCAATGCAATCGGTATTGTTGGTGGTGGATTGGCCGGACTTACGGCTGCATATTATTTAGTTAAAAATGGACGCAATGTAACAATATATGAAGGAAATGATCGTTTAGGTGGTCGTGTATTTTCAGATAAATTTCCAAATGAACAAATTTATGAAAATGGTGCTGAGTTAATTGATTCTTCTCACAAAGAATTAATTAATTTATTGGCAGAACTGAATATAAAAAAAAGCGATAAATGTGCGACTGATATAACAGATATAAATAATAATGGACAAGTTATAAATTATGTGATTGATTATCCTGATTGCCCAAATAATAAAATAAAATATACTAAACTATATACTAAAATAAATTCAAAAGTAAAATATTTCTTTGACGAAGCGTCAAATGATTACTTTAATAAAATAAATCCAGATACAAAATTAAGTATTTTTCAACAAATAAGTATAGATTCAAAAAATGTATTTCCAACTAATTTTATAAAAGAAAAAACTGTATGGCCGCTCAAATATAATGCTGATTTTAAACACATAGACACAGAAAATTTAGAAGAATACATAAATAGATTAACAAGTTTTTTAAGAAAAGACAAAGATGGCTCAAAAACAAAATTATCACAATTATTTTCACAATCACTTCAAACTGAATTTGGAAAAGAAATAAATAAAGTATCTCCAATTAACTTTTTAAAATTATTTTATTTTAATAGAAAAGAAACAACAGAACCGCTACATTATCAAGCAGGTAAGGTTCCTTCAAAATTTTTTAATTTATACGGAGATTCCGATGAAAGATATCATACATATAATGGAAACTCTTCTATTATTGACGAATTGACAAAATATTTGCAAAACTCAAAAAAATGTGAGTTTAAAATGGGGTTTCGTCTTACAAAGATAAAATATTGTTATGAATCAGATATTATTGATGAATATAAAAATAAACCATACAGACTTTCTTTCAAAAATACGAATAATTGTAAATATAAATATACATATAAACATATAATAATTGCAATACCATTTTCAACTATTCGCAAAGATAAATTATTTCCAAAAAATTACGTAAATATTAAAAAAGCTAATTTCAGTTCTTTAAAAAAATATGCTATTGAAAATTTACCCATCGGCAAAAATAGTAAATTAAATGTTCAATTTAAAAGTAAATTTTGGAAAAAAAACAACAGCGATGGATCTATATATTTGCATAAAAATACTTTTTGGGATGTGTCAATAAATAATAATATAAAAGAAAAAGATAAAATATCAACAGGGATCCTTATTGATTTTAAAGGCGGAAAAAATTGCAATAATACTATAAAAAATGAAACGCCTCAAAACGTTGATGAATACAATTGTGCTATAAAAAAAGAAACAGATTTATGCTTAAAAACTTTAAATAAACTTTTTCCGGATGTAGAAAAAAATTTTGAATATACTTATGATAAAAATACAAAAAAAATATCAAACTCTGTTTTATACAATTGGAGTAGTTCGCCGTGGTCAAAAGGATCATATTCATACTGGGCCCCTGGACAATATAATGGTTGCAAAAATTACATTTTAGACAAAAGTGAAATAAATGAAAAAATATCTTTCGCTGGTTATGAAGGGGTTCCTGAACCATATAATAAAGACCAAACTGGCAATTGCCATTTTGCAGGAGAACATACATCTTTTTTATTTCAAGCATACATGAATGGCGCAGTTGAATCAGGGATTCGTGTTGCAAATGAAATTATAAGACTAACCCAATAAATTTTTATTTATATCACAATTATTATTAAATGAAATATATACAATAATTATGATAATATAACAAAAAAATTTTAGAATGCTATTATATGAATGTATTAAAAGACTTTAATTTATTAAATTTGGACAATCAGCGTTCTCAAAGCATATTAAAAGTAGAGTTAAAAGCTGAACAAAACTTTGGTAAAACAGGGGTAAAAAAGGTTGTTGTTCCTTTTAAACGAGAAGAAGATATGATTTTAATGTGTTTAAGCACATTTTTGCACGATTTTGTTCACGATTATAATTTGAGTAGCATGCATAAACGTGTTATTAAAGGAGACACATATGGATTACTCCAAAAACTTAATATAGGAATTAAAAACCCTACTTTCAAAATATTTTCTTATGAAACTGGAAGTTATGGTGACCCAGAGTTATATGATGATTCAAAGTTTGAAGACATTGAACAAGACCCAGGAACTAAACCTGTTTCATATTTAGAATACTTTCGCGAAAACAAATTAGAAATACCACTTCCTCAACGAGGTGGAAGATTTGCAGACGCCCTTAACAATAAACCATTTCAAGTTAAGACACTTGGAGAACAAAAACAAGAAGAACAAGGCGATGAATTTGAACGCATAACTGCTCCTACAAAATTTCAGCTAAAACCGGAGATTAAAAGCGGAATAGAAGAAGAATTAGAAATGGAAACTTATAAAGAAACGGAAACTGATAAAGAAACGCAATCCGTTGCGTCTGGTGCAGAACCTATTATAGCCGACGTTCTTTCTTATCCGTTAAATGCAACCTTTACATCAACTGAAACCTACAAACCTTTAATAGAAGCCTTTTCCAATAATGCCGACTTTTTAGGGTTTCATTCTGGATTAAACACCTTTATTGTAACATATTTAGGCAGTAACGCTGGCGCAGAGTCCCCTGAATTTTTGGAAAGATTTAAACCTGATATTGACGTTAAAAGCGATGAAATGAAAAATCTCGCAATGTATAATTCTATTTTATGTTCCATTGATTGCGTTGCTTCAGATTTTAAAAAGACAACTTTAACTCCAAGCGACAATGCATTAGAATATTCTTTTTTTTGTGATGTTTTTTCTATTTTAAGACTTGCGTATGTTACCATTTTTAATAAAACAAATAATGAACTTAAAGTGGACTCATTAAGTATTCTCAATTCCACAGCCGTTCTTCAGCAATTTATTGTTTATTACACTTTATTTTTAAACTGTGAAAACTCGGATGAATTTAATGCTTTATTACAAAAACAATCTGGAGGAGAAGGGGACGAAGGTGAAGAAGGCGAAGAAGATGAGGTTCCTGAACAAAAATACACTGTTTTGGAAAAGCCTGGAAAAGAAGTTGAGGTTAGACAGTATCCAGGAGAAGAAGGTATTGGTGCATATTATGCCAGACCAGAGAAAAAAATATATCTTGGTTCAGAATCTATATTCATTACACACAACAACTTATTAACAACTTTAGCTCGTGGAATGTTTGTTAAACTAGGGTTGTGGAATAAAATATTTTCAGGCATTGCAGGTTATTCTGAGAGTGATGGTAGCATTTATAATTTTGGAATAAAAGAAATGGAGATCATTGGATACGAAAAACTTGTTGAGTTATTTCCAATTAATCCTTGGAAAGGAGGCAGTTTTAATAATGAATTATTAATCATGCAAATTCTCGTGTTAAAAAACTTATTAATAGAAATGCCGCCTTCAAAAACAATGACGTTTGGAGCAAAAATAGATGACCAATTAAAAAATTATTTGGACACATTTTATAATTACTACTTTATAAACAAAAATCAAAAGACAGACAAACCTCATCCAGAAACAGAGAAAGATGTATTTGACAATCCTGATCACAATGTGTCAATTGGTTCAGATACAGCAAGCATTTTTGACGCAATTGAAGAACAGGAACCTGAAAGTGATTCTCATGAATCTGAAAGTGAAGGAGAAGACTTATCTGGAGGAGCTGGTAATGGGGAAATTGAAATGGTTGAGTTTAATAAACCTCAAACGCAACAAAGCGAAGGCGTGGACGAAGACTTAGAATTAGACGGTCCATTGGCCCCAGAAGAGCTCGCGGTTCAAGAACCAGTTGCTGAAGGTGTACCTTTTCCAGATTCTGAAATAGTTGACCCTGGACGCGCACCTGCAATGCCAATCGTATTTAAAAATTTGAAAAAGATGTTTCAAAATAATATTTATACTATGCAAAATTTGCAATCAAGTAGAATTCCACCCATTGACGTTCCTTTTGGAGCAGAGGTAAACACCATTTACACCTTATATGAATTGTTATCATACAATCAAACCTTAATGCATAGAATTGGGTCTCAATTTAATATTCCTGCGCCTGCGTTAAAATTTGTCATCAACAACGCCGCAAATATTGCTGCAAATATAAATGGTTCAAGATTCTTATATACAAAGAAAGATAGAGAAGAAATAAAACGCATAGTTGACGAGGTTAAAAATATTCCTGATTTTATTACAGCTCTTACAGAAGTTACACAAGAAGGTAATTCCATTATTACAAGATTATCCCCAATGGAAGAGAGAGTAAAACATTTGACAAATATAAAACGTCAAAATAGAATAACTATAAGTGAATACAATGAATTACTCAAACTTCAATTTGATATAAAAACAATTAGAAATAACGAGTTAATTCCATGTGAAAATAAAAAATATTTAATAGAAAAAGCAGTCAAGTTAAACAACGAAGAACTTAAAAAGGGAGACAATTGGTTGAATGATTGGATTGAAAATTACAATTGGTGGTTTGACCATTGTCAACCATTTTTTGGGTTATATCGTAACTTAGTTAGAGCAACGTTTTGTCCAACGGTGTCTATGATGGATGCCATGTTTAATTGTTCTCTCAAATACGGCGCCACCGAAACCAAAGAAGTTGGAACAATGAACTTTGAATTAAAATATGAAAGCGAAGAACTTGACCCTACTACTCAAAAACCAGTGCGCGTAATATCATATGGAGGCGTTGTATTAAATTATAACGAAACTGTCGCAGGCGTTGAGCAATTAAACGCAAAAATTGACTTTGATTTGACATGCATTGACACAAAACATGGCGTTCATGACATTGCTAACGTTTCAACAATTGGATTGCAAGTCGCAGAATCGCACGATTTAAAAGCCAGCGTAGTTTACAAATCTATCGTTGATAAAATAAAACAAATATATTCAGATACATATCGCATTTCACCGGAGGAAGATACTGCCGAAGCTGCCGGTGTTGACTTGACCAACCCTGAAGCTGTAAGCAATTTTTTGAGAGATAAAATAGATAGAATGTGGTCTAATACACAAGTTTATCGCAATGTGGATAATTTTAATAGATTATTAGGGGCCACCGCTATTAAAACATTCGGCGATTATTTGCAAGAGTGTCTAGCTTGCATCCAATGGGGTGGTTATGTAAACTCAGTTGAACAATTTCCTGAACACGTTAAAAATTTCATTAGGGAGAAAAATATTAGACCCATTTACAGAAGCACGAGTGAGCCTGATAAGATAATACCATATGATGCAAATGGAAATGCTCTTAGACTTGGCCTTCAAGGAGACAGACCTTCCGGATTTCGCTCTATTTATATACTTTTGAATGGCGAGTCTGGAATAAATCAACAAGCTATTACTGGATACATTTACACTTCAGCTAATCAAAAACCATCTAGAAGTATTCTTGTAGCTAGAAATTCTAAAGATGACACAAATAATAACACTAGAAAAGACGGATTAAAAGGAGTTGTAATATATACAACTCGCGAACTTCCAATTATTCAAGACGATAAATTGAGATATTTGCGTTCACTACAATACAAGAAAATTGCAGAAAAGAAAACATTGACAGACAAAACAACTGGAGCAAGCTTTGTTCCTGAAATTACAGACCCAACAATTCAAGGAACTTCAACTGACACTGGATATAAAATGATTAAACCTCCATCTGACATTTCATCAATGGAAGCGCCATATAAAAATAGCAACTATGATCTATGGGATGATTATGAAACTCCAAGAGTTTTAACGGCGACAAAGAACAAAGTGCAAGACTTTATTGATCCACGAGAAGCTTTAAGGGTTGAAGAAAAGGCTAGAAGAGCCGCTGAAAAGGCTGAGGAAAAGTCTCAAGAAAAAGCTAAATTAGCTGCAGATAAAGCTAGACTATTATCGGAACAACAGGGTATGAAAAGTGAAGACGCGGCCTCAAAGGAAATAAGAAAAGCCACTAATGAAATTACTGAAAAACATCAACTTTTGGCAAAATCTGACAAAACGGCTGCAGAAAAAAGACGCCTTACATTATTGAATAAAAATTATCCTGGTTTGGGTGGTTCTAGAAGACGAAAATTTTCAAAAGGACAAAAACATACAAGAAGAAATAAACAAAATAAACGTAAGCGTTCTTTTAAAAGAAAAATAAATAAGAAACGCAAACACTCAAGAAGACGCTAATGATTAACTTTGCTTATAAAAATAAAAATATACAAATATACAGAATATTTTTATTGTAAGGTTTTGATGTTTTTTGTTTTTTCTTTTTTAAACATTTTTGAAGAGGAGCCATGCGAGGGAGGTCTTGGCGTCTGCAATTCTCGGAAGCTCTTGCTCAAACGTCTCGGTAGAGTAGAACTTCAGGCGAATCTTCTCGTTGGAATCTGTCTCTCCAAACTGAATCATCTTCATCTCAGCAATCTTTTCGGACTCCAGCTGAGTGCGCCAAAGAGCCAAATGCACCTTCTCATCGCTTCCACCTCCAGACAAGGTAAACTCACCCAGGCTTGTCGCGCTGTTCTCGTCTAATTCCAGACCAGTCTCCTGCTTGATTTCCTCCTTGAGAACGTGGTTGATGACGGTCTTTCCGCTTCGCGTGTCAAACATGCCGGCCACAATCTCCTCCTTGTATCCGCCGGTTGGGACCCTCGGTTGCTCCGTCAGCAGAACATACTCCTTGCCAAACTCGTCCGTGACAACAATGAGCACCGCACCACAGTCTCCGCGCAAGAAGACGATTCCATCAAGAGGCTCGCCCAGCTTGGTGTAAACGTCGCACTTGAACTTGAGGAACCCCAGCTTCTCAGGGTTTGAGCTGGAACCGAACCAGTCAACATCGGTCAAATTGATTGACCGCAAGTCAAACTTATCCAGCGGAAACGCGTCCAACCAGTTCAGAAACTTAGGCGCCAGGCAAATCGTCTCAAACGATGGGCGAACGCTAGGCCGGTCCGTCGTGACTCGGATTCCGCGATAAACAAACTCACACTTCTTCAAATGCGCTTGATAAAACGCAACTACGTGCAACTTGACATACTTTGCAAAATCGCACAGCAGATGCCACACGAAGCAAGCAAGAAAGGCTGCGTGAACTTTTGTAGTCGCGGCGAACTGCTTAACACTCTCAGGGATTTCAATTCCGTCCATTGTGGTTATTGGTGCGACAAGTATTTGAGAGAAAAATTTTTCAATTTTTTTTTGACATCACCAAAAATTGAAATTAGAAATCTTTTTAGTGGATAATTTAATTTTAATAATTATTAGAGTTTTTTCCAAATACATCAGGCTTACTCATCCAAACCAGAAACAATATAAATGCTCCAAAGAATCCCATTAATAATAGTATAAGAAATGCCAAGTACGCCAAATTAAAAGCATTTTCACATTTTGTTTTTCTTATACTTTCATTTCTTTGAAAACTTTCTCTCTTTGGGTCTATAACAACTTCTCCTGCGACATCTATTCTTATTTCTTGTTGAACTTCGCGAGCAATCGGAATGAGTGTCTGAACCTTTTCTACATGTAGAGGATTCTCTTCATAAATCATTGTTATATTATTTCATTACTAATTATTGCAATATTATTTTTTCAATTTTATATTTTAAAAAAATGGAAATCCTGTTATAAAAATAAAAAATCCACCAAAACAAACAACACAACTTATAAAAGCGCAAAAAAAACTTAACGCACTGAAAATGCATTTATTACAAGAAACTTGAATATTAACAACATTGGTTTCTCTCTCCGACTCTTCTAGAGGTTGACCCATTACTTCTATACAAACCAATTTTGCAACAGGAATATTATCTTCGTGCAATGGGTTTTCCACATCCATATTAATATTACAGTTTTTATTTATAATTTGTTAATTTATTTTTATATTATATTCATTGAGACAATGCGTTGATTAAATGTTCGTAATCAGGCGTCTCATCAAATTTCAAACCAGTGCAATAATTTAAATATTCTATTAATTCTGTTGGGGTTTTTGACCACTGTAAAATACACATTTTTTGCATTTTAATATACTCATTATCTCTAGGAGCTTGCCATGGGACTCCACCGTTTACCAAATGTAAAATGACGTATGCTACAGAAATCAAATCGTCGCGTCTACTCGGCTCTATACCATTATGCACGTGAACGCTGACAAAATTTGGAGTCCCAACCAATGGTCGGTCTATTCGCATTTTTATATGTCTATGTTCAACGTCTATATACTTCTTGCACAATCCAAAATCTATAATATAAATGAACGAACCATCGTGACTTAATACAAAATTATCTGGTTTTATATCTCTATGTATAAGACCTTTTTCGTGTATATACTTCAAGATTTTCAATATCTTATGACCTATTCTAAGAGCTTCCGTGAGAGAAAAAGTTTTGGAAGCAAGGGAATCGCCAAAAAGAGGCAATACCATATAATTATATCTATCAATTGTTCCATACCATTTTACTTGTGGAATGCCAGGGGCCTTTCCAAGATACTGATATATCTTTGCTTCTCTCTTCAACATTTTAGTATCAGATGATATAGGTTCCATTTTAATTGCTACTGGTTCAGTTGTTCTTATATTTTCACCTTTAAAAATTGTTCCAAACCCTCCGTTCCCCAAACGTTCTATTAATCTATACTTGTTCGCAATTATCATTTTCCTTGTTCTACCATATAGGTTTGTTTTTAATTAAAAATTGAAAGAGTAAATTTAAGATTTAATCAAAATAACAAATAAATCTAAACATGGGAGATCGTCACAGATTTGAGCCAAATATATTAAAGCTATCACATTCTCAAAATATTAGTGAGGCTTTACCCGAATGGTATTACTTTTCACACGAAAGAGTGCCTCATAAAACGTCTATTTGCGCGTGCAATTCTTGTATAACTATTGTTTATACTTATTTAAACCGAATAACCGGACATGCGATTTATCTGGGAGCAGAGTGTCACAGAAAAATGAAAGCCGCTTCAAGAAAAAATGGGTCGCGAAATTTTGATGCGATGCCATGCATGGAGTTTGATCCAACTACTTACAAAGAAATAACTGACATGGTTGCTTATTCTAGTGCTATTTTACAAAAATTATTACTTAACATTTGCAGTAAAGTTTTAAATACGAATAATATTCTAGAACTTCAAGAATACAAAAGATTTATTTTAACATTTGCAATTGATACAAGTGGAGTTGTTCAATTGATTAATGACAGGATCCAACAACGTAGTGCAGAAATTGAAAGGGAGCGTTTGGAACGAGAAAGACAAGAATGCGAGCGTCAACAATACCTTCAAAGACAACGCGAAATTGCTGCAGAGCAACGTCGTATTATGCAAGAAGCTGCTCGCATTGCAGCTGAACAAGAGATTGATAGAAAAAGGCAAGAAGCGGCGCGCAGGCTTATTGAACTACAAAGGGAGAATGCTAGGAAAGAAGCTGAACTAGAACAACAAAGGATCCGGAATGCCGAAATAAAAGCCGAAAGAGCCGCACAAGAATTAATCCGCGAGGAACAGCGAAGAATGTGGAGAATTGAAATGGAAAAAAAAGAAGCTCTTGAAAGAGAACGGATTCGCATTGAACAACAACGAATTGACGAAGAAAGGAAGAAGGAACTTAAAAAACAATTTGATTTCTATTGCAAATGCACAAACGCTGTTTATAAAAAGTTTAATCCTCATAGCGACGAATTTAGGTGCAAGAATTGTAAGAAAGTTAAACCGCTTGCATAATTGCAATTAAAAATTTTGAAATATTATAAAACTTGTAATATAATATAGAATGTATATTTTATCTTTTAATCAAAAAAATACAAATGATATACTTTTTAGTGAAATTAAAAAAGCGACCAAATTTATTATAATACATACTCTTTTTTTTGATGATACTGGTATTTATTTAAATTTTATTAATTTATTAAACTCAAAAATAATAGAACATCCAGAAATATATATTGAAATTAAAATAGGTTTAAATCCATTTTTAAAACCCAAATTAGAAGGACTTGATAAAAAAATAAAAATAATTTTAGAAGAACCTAGAACATTGTTTTTTTACGTATATCACGTAAGACTGTTTCACACAGAAAATGTGTTTGCTTTGGGGGGAATAGACATAACAAGAAAAAATTTGCACGAAAATTATCATCAATTTGCATTATTTTTAACCAACAAAAAATATTTTATTATAAATGAAAGCAATTATTTTAATCATGAAATCTGTAACTTATACGACTTTGTTGGAAATTCAACAAATGCGTATCAGAAACTATTGCAATGCATTTATTCTGCAAAACAAGAAATTTTTATAGACAATCAATATTTACTTTTTGACGATTTTGTAGAGGAGCTAATTAAAAAAAAATGCACTTCCGATGTTAAAATCTACATTTTAACAAATGGGGAGGAATCCCATAACCCTTTAAATAAATTTGAAACAGTTGTTACAAAATTCATATTTCAAATTTCAAGAAATTTATATAAAAATAAATTAAAAAATAATAATATAACAATTGTAAATTCAAATAAATACACTCACAATAAAATTTGCGTTGTTGATAAACGGTTCTTATTATTTGGATCAATGAACTTAATGACGCGTTCTATAAATAAAGACGGAGATAAAGAAATGTCCATTTTTTTAGACAACGAAGAGTTGTGCAATACTTTATTGTCATATTATAAAGATACATTTGATTATGAAACGATATAAATGCTTAACCATATATTATGGTAATACAAATGGTCAAGTTTTGCACTGAGTTATATCCAATCGGAAAGGAATTAAGATATTCCGAATATTTTGAAAAATACTCATTTCCTTTAAGTAGTTTTCAAAAATTTGCAATTGAGGCAATCGTTGAAGGACACCACTCACTCAGTTGTGTCCCAACTGGTTCAGGTAAGACAATGCCTGCAATATTTGCAATTGATTTTTTTACCAGTAAGGGAAAAAAAGTTATTTATACAAGCCCTATTAAAGCACTTTCAAACCAGAAATATTATGAATTCACCCAAAAATTCCCTGGTATCAGCATTGGTCTACTTACCGGCGATATAAAGATTAACCCTGAAGCCGACGTTCTCATTATGACAGCTGAAATTTTGCAGAACACCTTGTATAGAAAGAAGCAAAAGAAGGACGATGAATTAGTTGCATCAGGGTCCTCTGCGTCTCTTCTCATGTTTGATATGGATTTTGAAAATGAACTCGGCTGTGTTGTGCAAGATGAGATTCACATGATTAATGATGCAGAGCGAGGACATGTATGGGAAAGCATCATTCTTTTGTTGCCCAAGCACATCCAAATGGTTATGCTTTCAGCCACTCTTGATCGCCCTGAAAAATTCGCACTTTGGATTGAAAATAGGGGCAACGTTGTGTCCGAATTTGAGAATAAGAAGGAGGTATATTTGGCGACATCATCATTTCGTCATGTTCCTCTTACGCACTATAGTTTCATTACTACCAATAATGGTATTTTCAAGGCTATTAAGAAGGACAAGGAGCTGGAAAAGGAAATTCGCGACACTGTTGACAAGTTGCACGTTCTGCAAAGTCCAACTGGCGAATTCAATGAACCCAACTATTACAAGGTCAAGAAGATGCTTACCCTATTTGAGCAAAAGCAGGTCTACGTTAAGCGTTCCCACATTTTGAATCAAGTCTGCAAATATATGGTTGAGAATAATATGTTGCCTGCAGTTTGCTTTATTCTTTCAAGAAAGCAGATTGAAGTTGCTGCAAAAGAAATCACAGTTCCTCTTCTGGAAGACGACTCAAAGGTGGGCTATATTGTAAGACGCGAATGTGAGCAAATCCTGCGCGCAAAGCTGCCCAATTACCAGGAATATCTTGAGCTTCAAGAGTATCTGAATATGGTGGCTCTTTTGGAAAAGGGAATCGCAATTCATCACAGCGGCGTCATGCCAATTTTGCGAGAGATTGTTGAGATTCTCTTTGAAAAGGGTTATATCAAGTTTTTGTTTGCAACTGAAACGTTCAGTGTTGGTTTGAATATGCCCATTAAAACCGCTATTTTTACCGACGTGAAGAAGTTTGACGGTTCTGGAATGCGCATGCTTTATCCTCATGAGTATAATCAAGCTTCTGGGCGCGCTGGTCGGAGAGGCATTGATACAGTTGGCCACGTCATTCACCTATCAAATTTGTTCCGCAATATTGAGCTAGCTGAATACCGTATTATGATGCAAGGAAAGCCGCAAACTCTTGTTAGCAAGTTCAAGATCTCTTATAACCTGCTTCTCAACTTGATTAGCATTGGTGACCACGATTATTTACAGTTCTGTAAGCGTTCTATGATTCAAGACGACATTGACGCTAGTTTGGGAGCCATATACGGTCAAATGGCCAAGCTGGAGGCCGAAATTGACACAATGGGTCAATCGCTTGAGCACAGCAGAACTCCGCGTGATGTTGTTAGCAGATACATAGATCTATTGGAACTGCGAAAAACTTCAGTGAATAAAAAGCGAAAGGAGGTGGACAGGGAGATACAGCAAATTCAAGACTCATACAAGTTTATTGAAGCTGATAAAAACGGCGCATCTATGTATTATGCAAAGGTGGGCGAGCTTGAAAGTGTTAAAGCCCAGTTTAATAATACTGAATCGTTCTTGAATGAAAGTGTGAATAAAGTTCTCAAGATAATGAAGCAAGAAGGGTTTGTT
>Ga0209188_1001732_pt1 | contig 17017 bp, 16 predicted proteins | sample C_130625_EF_Meta_FD_187307 | JGI IMG/M metagenome (GOLD analysis project Ga0209188, IMG submission 187307) | Freshwater microbial communities from Lake Croche, Canada to study carbon cycling - C_130625_EF_MetaG (SPAdes) (version 2) | ecosystem: Environmental > Aquatic > Freshwater > Lake...
GCGACGACCAAGGCTGGACGGTTTTGCGCGAAGCCCGGCGCGACAGTGCTGCCCGCGCAGGTTTGGTTCCTGTCAACGCACCCATGGCCACACTGCCCACCACCTTGAATTGGACGGCGCAAGACCCCCAAGCCCGGAAATACCAGGCGCGTCGCATGGAGGTGTATGCCGCCATGGCCGAGGCAATGGACCACCATGTGGGCCGCTTGGTGTCACACCTGAAAGCCACAGACCAATTTGAGAACACGGTGTTTCTGTTTCTTTCAGACAACGGAGCAGAGGGCTCCGACTATGACTTGGCCCAGTTGTGGCTCAAAACCCAATACAGCCAAGACATTGACCGGCTTGGCGGTCCCGGCGCTTACAGCATTCAAGGCCCCAGCTGGGCCAGTGCGTCGGCCAGTCCTTTGAATGGCTTCAAGTTCTTTGCAGGCGAAGGGGGTATTCGTGCGCCCATGTTCATGGCCGGACCTGGCATTCAAAACAAGCAAACTGTTTATGCGGGCCTGACCCATGTGACCGACATTGCTCCGACGCTGTTGGAGATGGCGGGTATTGCGCGGCCCGCGCAAAACTACCAAGGACAGCCGGTTGAAGCCATGGCCGGGCACAGCCTGTTACCGGCCCTTCAGGGCCATCCATCGCCCCTCAGACAAGCCGATGAAATTTTGGGCTATGAATTGTCCGGCAATGCCGCGCTGTTCAAAGGCGCATTGAAGTTGGTCAAAAATTTACCGCCACTCGGTGATGGGCAATGGCGTTTGTTTGATGTGGTCGCCGACCCCGGAGAAACCCGGGACTTGCAAAAACAAATGCCCACCGAATTTGCCACCCTGCAAAAAGATTACCAAGTGTGGGCCGATGCCCATGGCGTGTTGCCGGTGCCAAGCGACTACAACCCGGTGATGCAGGTGACGATCAACATGATCCTGGACTACTGGCTGCCCGCGTTCGGCATCTGGATGGCCGCAGGCTTGCTTGTGCCCTTGGCGGGCTGGGTTTGGTGGCGTCGCCGCCCTCACAGAAGGTGATGGCCGAATTTCCGGCGGGTTACTTTCGCAGTCCCTGGCCAGCTGAAGACGGTGGCCCGCAAAGACGCCAACACCCATGGGGTTTGCCGGGCCTGAACTTGCAGGGCGCAGAACAGCTGGCTTGCACCACCCGCAACACCCTGCTGTCCACCATGACCGTTTTGGGAGATCCCGGTGAAGTGTATTTGCTGACCCATTCCGCCTTGCGATCGCATCTCGGTCTGCCTACGACCGCCTGTGTAGAGATGATCGATCCGGTGACACTGAAAACCCGGATCGCATCTCCCCGGCTGCCCGGGGGTCCCATGTGGCCCGGGGGCATGGCGATTCACAACCAAGGCGATCTGTACGTGGTTTATGGTCGGTATGCGCACCGATTGAGCCGGACTTGCGAAATTAAGGCTGCATTCCAATTGCCTAGGGAACAAGCCTACAACTCGTTTGTGATACTGGACAACGGCTTGATCGTCACCAAAAATTTATCAGAGACTGCGCCCGCATGCTTGACCGTGCTCACCCCTGAACTTGAGCGGGCCAGCGCGGACACGCTGTGTCCTGAACCCTCCGTAGCCAGACTCAGCAGCCGAGGCAATACGGTGTATGTTGTGGGGGTTCAATCCATTTTCAGATACCTCTGGCGGGAGGATCGACAAGCCCTGGTGCTCGACACCGAATGGCGGCATGACTACATCAGGGGCACACAGCAGGTCTTTGGGTGGGACGTGGTGATCGATGGTAGGCATGCCTGGTTCATGGACAACGGCAAACACAATTACCGTCTGCGGATGATCGGCTCGGGTCTGAACCCCAGCCCCAATCGCTTGATTCGCGTGGCCCTGAATGACAGTGAGGATCACCAGGCTTGGGAGATCAGCGGGCTGCGCCATGGGGGTATCACCAACCCGCCCCTCGTCGATGTTCAGCGCGGGATTGTGGTCGCCTATGACGCGGCCAACCGGTGGATGCGGGCTTGGGATATGCAAGGCCCAAACGGTAAGACAGCATTAACCCCCAAGTGGGAATTGAAACATTTCGGCTGCGCCAGCCACATGATTCTGTACCCGGACACTGGCGAGTTGGTGACCAACGATTACCGCCGATGGGGCGAAGAGGTCGTGGTATTGGACATCACCACCGGTCTTGAAAAAGCCCGTGTTCGTTCAGGGGGCATCACCCAAGGCGTGGTCTTTCCCAGCCCTGGATGGGATCACGATTTTTACTGGTCTTCCATGGGCCGATTGGCGCGTATTTTTGTAGCGTGACGCTTAAAAGCGTTTGGTCACCACAATGTCTTTGCTGCCTGCAGGCAAAGTGATGAAGTCGCCATCCATGCCCACACGCATCGGACCTTTGAAAATAGAGGGTGCATCACCCAAAAATGCTTTTTCAAGGCCGGGTATCGGCAGTGGCGGGGCAATGTGATTGAGCAACAAATACCCCACTTTTGCTTCTTGCGCCGTCTGCGCCGCTTGTTCAGGCGAGGCATGGTAGTCAATGATGTCGGCCATCAACTGCTTGAGCTTGGGACGGCCCGCTTTCACCGCGGCATCCCCTATCGCTTGCGCCAAAGGCGCTGACAAAGCCTCATGCACCAACAAATCGACGCCCTTGGATTGCGCCAAGACATTGGCAGATTGACGGGTGTCGCCACTGAGCACCACCGTGCGACCTTTGTAGCTGATGCGGTAACCCACTGCGGGATGCACTGGCGCGTGGTCCACTGGAAAAGCCCGAACCTCCACACTGTCATTTGTGTAAACCACAACCTCTTGCGCACGACCCCAGTCAAATGAGCGCGCTTGCCCGCCAAAACCACTGGAGGGCAAAATCGCTTCCCCGTGGTGCGCGACTCTGTAAGTTTGGTCTTGCGCATAGACCTCGCGTAAACCATGGACCAGCTTTTCCACGCCAGGAGGGCCGTAAACCGGGACCGGTTGTGCATTGCCTGTGGACACCCAACGTTGCAAGATCAACTCGCCCAAACCATCGATGTGATCGGAATGAAAGTGGGTCAAGAAGATGGCATCGATCTGCCCATGGTTGACGCCCATTTTGGCAAGGTTGCGCGTCGCGGCATTGCCAGCATCAAACACCAACAATTGAGACCCAGCCACCACCAAAGTGCAAGGCCCCGTGCGTTTCTCGTCCGGAAACGGTGAGCCGGCCCCGCACAAACCGACATGCAAACCATCGGTGAGGTCTTGGCGAATTTCAGATTTCAAGCGCTGCGCAACGACTTTCTCAGCCACCCAGACGCTCAAGGTCCCTCTGAAAATGAAAACCGTCAAAGCCAGGGCACTGACAAGCACGAGCCCCCCCCAAATGCCGCGCGATCGAGGTATGTTCATGTTTGGTCAATGATGGACACGCACGACCGGCGTGTTGTGAATGAAATGGGCCATGGCCTGCGCGACCTGTGCACCGCTGTCTTCTTGTAAAAAATGACCCGCACCTCGAATTTTGGTGTGGGGTTGGCCCTGAGCGCCGGGCACCCGTTCTTGCCAAATTTTGTAACCGCCACGGGTAATCGGGTCGCGGTTGCTGAACAGGGTCAAAAACGGTTTATCCCATTTCTTGAAGACCTCCCATGCGGCTTCATTGGCTTGGCGGGCAGGATCGTTGGGCGTGGTCGGCACGAAGGTCGGAAACAAACGGGCAGCGATGCGGTGCGCGCGCGATGGAAAAGGCGCATCGTAAGCAGCCACTTCTTGCGGCGTCAAGCCACGTGCACAACCCGCCTTGACAATCCCCCCAATTGGAAACCAAGGGCTGTACATCGCAAAGGCGCGCCAGACTTTGAAAGCAAAGGGAATGGTCTCTGTACCGGTGGGCAATCCACCATTGGCCAAAACGATACGGTCAAATCGGTCGGGCATTTCCGCCGCCACGCGCAAGCCGACCAACGAACCCCAATCTTGGCAAAACAGCGTCATGCCTTGCAATTCATTGGCCTCCACCCAAGCCGACATCCATTGCACATGGTTCAAGTAGGAATAGTCTTTTTTGTCAGCCGGCTTGTCTGAGCGACCGAATCCCACCAAGTCCGGCGCCAGCACCCGAAAACCCGCTTGCACCAACACCGGAATCATCTTGCGGTACAAAAATGACCAAGCAGGCTCCCCATGCATCAGCAAGACAACGGGGGCGTCGACCGGCCCCTCGTCGATGTGCGCCATGCGCAGGCCACCCAGATCGGTGTAACGCGGTACGTAGGGAAAGTCCGGCAAGTGATCGAAACGGGATTCAGGTGTGCGAAGGCACTTTCCAACGGGCGCAAGGGATCTCATGCAGTCTCTTTCTGAGGATCAGTCCACTCTGGATTGAAAGTATAAATCACACATACACACATGTATTGTTTAGGTGCTGGTTTTCATTTTGCACTCTGTAACAAATGAAACCATTCATTGACTCCGGTCATTAGCACTCTCTTGTGTCGAGTGCTAAAATCAACATCGTCATGAAAGGATTTCTGGTATGTCTATTCAAGCTGGTTTCCCTCTTTCTGCTGTCACTTTGAGCAACCCTTGGGCGGTCGTTCCGTCCCTGGGGCACTTGGACGCCTACATCTCGGCGGTCAACCGCATGCCCATGCTCAGCCTCGAGGAGGAGCAGGCGTTTGCACGCAAGCTCAAGAATGAAGGCGACCTCGAATCAGCCGGCAAGTTGGTGCTTTCGCACCTGCGTTTGGTGGTCTCGGTGTCACGCCAGTACCTGGGCTATGGTCTGCCGCACGGTGATTTGATCCAAGAAGGCAATGTGGGCCTGATGAAGGCTGTCAAGCGTTTTGACCCCGACCAAGGTGTCCGTTTGGTCAGTTACGCTCTGCATTGGATCAAGGCCGAGATCCATGAGTACATTCTTAAAAATTGGCGGATGGTCAAAGTGGCCACCACCAAAGCCCAGCGCAAACTCTTTTTTAACCTTCGCTCAATGAAGCAAGGCTTCAAAGCTGACGCGGGCTTGGACACCCACCGTGACACGCTGACGGTGGACCAGATCGACGTGATGGCGCGTGAGTTGAACGTCAAACGCGAAGAAGTCATGGAAATGGAAACCCGCATGTCGGGTGGCGATGTCTTGCTGGACCCCGCCCCATCGGATGACGGCGAGCAAGCTTACGGACCGATCGCCTATTTGGCCGATGCCAACCATGAGCCCACCGCCATGCTGGAAGCCCACGAAAGAGACATGCTTTCCAGCGAAGGCATCGCCACCGCATTGGCGGCATTGGACGACCGCAGCCGCCACATTGTCGAAGAGCGTTGGTTGAAGGTCAATGACAATGGCTCGGGCGGTATGACGCTGCACGACTTGGCGGCCGTTTATGGCGTGAGCGCTGAGCGCATTCGCCAGATCGAAGTCGCCGCCATGAAGAAAATGAAAAAGACCTTGACCGATTACGCTTAAGCGAATTTTCACGCCCCACTCCAGCCCGGCCTTGTCCGGGCTTTTTCATGGGCACGCAATTGCTTGCATGGGTTTTCCCCAAGCAAATTTTGCGCACGGCAAAGGCATGATGGCGCCAATTCAAACTTGACAGGAGAAACGCCCATGCGTTCCAGCGCCGACATGACCAGCACCATGATGCATGTGCCTTTGTCTTTGAACCATTTTCTGGAGCGGGCCGGCACACTGTTTCCAAGCAATGAAATCGTCTCGCGTCTGCCCGACAAATCGCTCGTCAAGCACACTTATGGCCAGTTCTACGACCGCACTCGGCGCTTGGCGCAAGGCCTGCAGAACTTGGGGCTGAAAAAAGGCGACCGCGTGGCCACGCTGTGCTGGAACCACCATGCCCATCTGGAATGCTACTTCGGCATACCGGCCTCAGGCGGTGTGATGCACACCCTGAATTTGCGTTTGTCAGCCGAAGAAATCGCTTGGATTGCCAAGGATGCGCAAGACCGCATTTTGATCATTGACGACATTTTGCTGCCGCTGTACCGCCAATTCGAACACCTCTATGCCTTTGAAAAAGTCATTGTGTTCCCCTTTTCTGGGGCAGCCGTGCCTGCGGAATTTTTGGACTACGAACGCTGGCTGGACGGTACCGACGCCAGCGCTTTTGACTATGCACCGCACGCCGAGGACGACCCGGTGTCCATGTGCTACACCTCGGGCACTACGGGCCGGCCCAAAGGCGTGGTTTATTCGCACCGCTCCACCGTGTTGCACACCTTGGTTGCCTCCTTGGGGGATTTCTGGTCCTTGCGCGGCACCGACGTTGTGCTGCCTGTCACGCCCATGTTCCATGCCAACAGCTGGGGCATCCCCTATGGTGCCGTGATGATGGGCGTGAAGTTGGTGTTTCCGGGGCCCCATTTGCACCCCGATGACTTGCTGGACTTGATGCAACTGGAGCCGCCGACTTTGTCCTTGGGTGTTCCCACCATCTGGATGAGTCTGATTCAGACTTATGAGGCCGCATTGACCACACAACCTGGTCGATGGACATTGCCACCTGGCATGCGCAGCTTGGTAGGCGGCGCGGCAGTTCCAGAGGCTTTGATTCGGGCATTCGACAAACATGGCATCTGGATTTTGCAAGGCTGGGGCATGACCGAAACTTCACCGGTCTGCACCATCTCTTACCCGAAAGCAGAACTGCGCGACGCCCCCATGGAGGAGCGTTACCGACGCGCCGCCATGGCCGGTGTACCGGTGCCCTTGGTGGATTTACGCATTCGCAATGACCAAGGCCAAGACGCTGATTGGGATGGCCAACAAGTGGGTGAATTGCAAGTTCGGGGACCGTTCATCACGGGCAGCTACCACCAAGTGCCCGTCCAAGAAGACAAGTTTTCAGGTGACGGTTGGCTTCGCACAGGGGATGTGGCCAGTGTCGACAGCATGGGTTTTGTGCGCATCACCGACCGCACCAAAGACTTGATCAAATCCGGCGGTGAATGGATCAGCTCAGTGGATTTGGAAAATGCCTTGATGGCCCACCCCGGTATTGCAGAAGCGGCTGTGATCGCCATCCCGGACGAGAAATGGAGTGAACGCCCCTTGGCTTGCGTCGTGGCCAAGCCCGGTCACTTACCACAGCCCGAAGAGCTGGCCTTCCATTTGATGAAAATGGGCTTTGCCAAATGGCAAGTGCCTGAGCGCTATGAATGGATGGCAGGCGTACCGCGCACTTCCACCGGGAAGTTCTACAAACTCAAATTGCGTGAGATGTTCCCGAAGTGACTCCTATCGGGAAACTCCTGATAGCCATCGTTATGACATCTGAGACGATTCAAGCTCGTTTCAAGTTTCAATGCACATTCAGTAAAGGACATGAATGAACGTTCAGGATTCTCAATCTGATGCGCGCTCCGTATCGCAAGCAAGCCCTTTGCTTTCGGTACAGCAAGTGACCGTTAAATTTCGAGGCATTGTGGCGCTGGATGGCGTTTCTTTCGATGTCCAGCAAGGGCAGATCGCAGGTCTTATCGGCCCCAATGGCGCGGGCAAAACCACGTTGTTCAATTGCCTTTCTCGTTTGTATGACTACAGCGAAGGGCATATCCAGTTCGACGGCCAAGCACTCGAGGGCATGACGCGCCACAAAACGGCGGAAGTCGGTATTGGCCGCACTTTCCAGAATCTGGCGCTTTACAAAACCATGTCGGTACTCGATAACATCAAGGTGGGCTCGCATTGCAGGGCTGACAAAGGCTTTCTGGCCCATGCGCTCAGGCTGCCTGGCGTCAAGGAAGAAGAGGCCCAAATTCACCAAGACGCGATGCGCTTGATTGAATTCCTGGACTTGCAAGACGTGGCATTGCGCAAGGTCTCTGACCTGCCCTTTGGCACCCAAAAGCGGGTAGAGCTGGGCCGCGCATTGGCCAGTCAACCCAAACTCTTGCTGCTGGACGAACCTGCCGCCGGACTGAACCACGAAGAGGTCCATGCCTTGGGCGATTTGATTCAACACATCCGCGACGAATTCAAAATCACAGTGCTCTTGGTGGAGCACCATATGAGCCTGGTGATGCGCGTCTCTGACAAGGTGGTGGCTTTGAACTTCGGCAAAAAAATTGCCGACGATACCCCCACTAATGTGCGCCAACATCCCGACGTGATTCAAGCTTACCTGGGATCTTCAAAATGAGCCGCACGCTTTTGCAAGTGAATGACCTGCACGCAGGCTATGGTGCCACCGAGGTGCTGCACGGCCTGACGATGAACATCGAAGAAGGCAGCATCACCACCTTGCTGGGCGCGAATGGCGCTGGCAAAACCACGACCCTTCGCGCTTTGAGCAAGATGATCAAAGTGCGCGGCCAGATTCAATTCGATGGTCAGGCCATTGAAGGCAAGTCCACCGAAGACATCGTGCGCTTGGGTGTGGCCCATGTGCCCGATGGACGCGGGACATTCGGCAGCCTGTCGACCGAAGAAAACCTGCAACTGGGCGGTTACACCCGCAAAGACAAACATGAAGCGGCGCTGGACCAGGAGAAGATGTACAGCTACTTTCCCCGCTTGAAAGAGCGACGCCAACAACAAGCGGGCACCTTGTCCGGTGGCGAACAACAAATGCTGGCCATCGCCAGAGCATTGATGCTGCGCCCCCGCTTGCTGCTGTTGGACGAACCGTCCTTTGGCTTAGCGCCACTCATCGTGCGCGAAATTTTCGACATCATGCGCACCATCAATGAAAAGGACAAAGTCACGATTTTGCTGGTTGAACAAAACGCGGCCATGGCCCTTGATTTGGCCAAATATGCCTATTTGCTTGAAACCGGAAAACTGGTTTTGTCAGGTCTCTCAGAAGACCTCAAACAAGACGAAGCCGTCCGTCGCTCTTACCTCGGTCATTGAGAAAAAACCATCATGGAAACATTCATTCACCAAGTTGTTGCCGGCATCGCCACAGGCGGTGTGTATGCCAGCCTGGCCCTGGCGCTCGTGATGATTTACCAATCGACACACCATATCAATTTCGCACAAGGTGAAATTGCCATGTTTGCCACCTACATGGCTTGGACACTCATCAACGCGGGGGTTTCCTACTGGCTGGCTTTCACGTGCACCATTTTGCTGGCCTTTGCCCTGGGGGTCTTGATTCAGCGGATCATCATCCGACCGGTCGAGAACGCGCCCGTTCTGAACATTGTGGTGGTCTTCATTGGCCTGCTGGTGATTCTCAACAGCATTGCAGGTTGGGTCTTCACTTACACCATCAAGGCCTTTCCCTCCCCTTTTCCTAAAGAGCCGCCTTTTGGATTGCACTTCATTTCCTCGCACGAACTGGGCTCGATTGGCGTGACCCTGGTATTGCTGCTGATGCTGTATGGCTTCTTCAAATTCACACCCCTGGGTCTGGCCATGCGTGCTGCGGCACAAAACCCCGACTCCAGCCGCTTGGTGGGTATTCGTGTGGGTTGGATGCTGGCGCTGGGCTGGGGATTGGCAGCGGCCATCGGATCGGTCGCCGGCATGATGATTGCGCCGGTCGTATTTTTGGAACCCAACATGATGTCGGGTATCTTGCTCTATGCTTTTGCTGCCGCCTTGGTCGGCGGGATTGACAGCCCGGGTGGCGCGGTGCTGGGCGGCTTCATCGTCGGCATTCTCGAAAACATTTTGGGTGCTTACGTCATTGGCACAGAGCTTAAACTGTCGGTCGCATTGGTACTGATCATTGTGGTGCTGACCATCAAACCCGCCGGCTTGTTCGGCAAAGTGATTGTTTCAAGGGTGTGAACCAGATGTCTTCCAATCTTCCTTCTCACGAAAAAACCATCCCCTGGATTTGGCTGGTGTTGGGTCTTTTGGGCGCCTGCGCCCTGCCTTTTTTCATCACCAACTACCATGTCTTTCAGGTCTCCATGGTGCTGACTTATGCCATCGCTTTGGTCGGGCTGAACATTCTGATTGGCTACAGTGGTCAGATTTCATTGGGGCATGGTGCGTTCCTGGCCATTGGTGCTTACACCAGTGCCATTTTGATGGACAAGGCGGACATGCCCTATTGGATAACCATCCCGATTGCGGCTGCGGTGTGTTTGGTGGTGGGCTTTTTGTTTGGCCTGCCCGCCTTACGCCTGGAAGGCCATTACCTGGCGCTGGCCACTTTTGCTTTGGCAGTGTCCTTGCCTCAACTGCTCAAATTCAAGCACCTCGAATTCCTCACCGGAGGGGTTCAAGGTATTGTGATCATGAAGCCCGAAGCGCCCTGGGAGACCTTGTTCGGCCTGAAGCTCAACTCCGACCGATGGCTGTATTTCTTCACATTGGCTGTGACGGTGGTGATGTTCATGATCGGCTGGAATCTGATTCGTGGCCGAGTGGGGCGCGCGCTGATTGCGATAAGGGATCAACCCATTGCAGCCGCCTCCATGGGCATCAACACCCCCCTTTACAAGAGCTTGGCTTTTGGCGTGAGCGCCATGTTCACTGGCGTCGCCGGTGCCTTGAGCGCCATTTTGGTGGCCTTTGTGGCACCCGACAGCTTCACCGTCTTTCTCTCCATCACACTGATGGTGGGCATGGTGGTTGGCGGTGTGACCTCATTGCCCGGCGCTTTGTACGGCGCACTTTTCATCCAGTTCATCCCCAACATCGCAGACCAAATTTCCAAAGCAGCCCCTTGGGCTATCTATGGCGTCATGCTGATTTTGTTCATGTACACCATGCCCACGGGCATTGCCGGTTTACTGCGCCTGATTGGCCAGAAGCTTCGCCCCACCCACCCTTGATTTTCCCTTTCACCGCTTCCATTCAACCGAGGACCATCATGAAAAAGAGACAATTTACCCTGACGGCTTTGTGCCTTTCCCTGGCTGGCTTTGCCATGTCGGCTTCAGCACAAAAAAAATACGATCCCGGTGCCAGCGACACGGAAATCAAAATCGGTCAAACCATGCCCTACAGCGGACCCGCCTCTGCTTACGGAACGATCGGCAAAGTGCAAGCGGCTTATTTCAAACAACTGAACGAACAAGGCGGCGTCAACGGACGCAAAATCAACTTCATCAGTTTGGACGATGGCTACAGCCCGCCAAAGACAGTTGAAATGGTTCGTCGTTTGGTCGAGCAAGAAGAGGTCTTGTTGATGATGGGTACTTTGGGTACCCCGTCGAATACCGCCATTCACAAGTACATGAACACTAAAAAAGTGCCCCACATGTTCCTGGCGACTGGCGCTTCCAAATGGAACGACCCGAAAAACTTTCCTTGGACGATCGGCTTTAACCCCAATTACAACTCCGAAGGCAAACTCTACGGACAGCACATTCTGGCCACCAAGCCCAATGCCAAGATTGCGGTGCTGGTACAAAACGACGACTACGGCAAAGACTATTTCAACGGCTTCAAAGAAGGCTTGGGCGCTAAAGCGGCCAGCATGATCGTTGCCACTGCGTCCTACGAAGTGACCGACCCTACCATTGACTCGCAAATTGTGACGCTCAAGGGTTCAGGTGCCGACACCTTTTTCAATATCACCACGCCCAAGTTTGCAGCGCAAGCCATCCGCAAGGTGGATGAAGTGGGCTGGAAGCCTACGCATTACCTCAATCAGGTCTCAGCATCCGTGGGCAGCGTCTTGAAGCCTGCAGGCCTGGACAAAGCTGTAGGTTTGATTTCCATGCTGTACGTCAAAGAAGGTTCTGACACTCGCTGGGACAACGATCCCACGATGAAGGACTTCAAGGCCTTGATCAAAAAATACGCACCAGAAGTCAGCCCTGATGACGGCAATGCCACCTACGGTTATGCCGTGGCGCAGACGATGGTGCAGGTGCTCAAGCAGGCCGGCGACAACCTGACCCGCGAAAATATCATGAAGCAAGCCGCCAGCATCAAAGACTTCCAAGTCCCAATGATCTTGCCTGGTGTGCTGGCCAGTACTTCGTCCGACGACTTCGCCTTGTTCCAGACCATTCAGATGGTCAAATTCGATGGGAAGAATTGGGTGGACTTTGGCAAGCCGGTCACTGTCAAGTAAATCGCAGGATTGAAAAAAATGCCGCGCAGCGGCATTTTTTTATGGGCACTCTTATTTTGACTTGATCAACACAGCAACGTCTGAGGCCATTGCGGCAGCACCAACACCATAACGGTTGTACAAACGCAAACGACCTTGTCCATCGAATGTGTAACTGCCAGCAGAATGGTCCAGTGTGTAACTGGTGGCCGTTTTGCCTTCCACCTTTTTGTAGTAAATCTTGAAGTCCTTGGCCACGGCCACCAACTGTTCTGGCGTTGGATGCAAGGCCACAAAGTCTGGGCCGAAATTACCCATATAAGCCTTCAGCAATTCAGGTGTATCTCGATCAGGGTCCAAGGTGATGAAGACGGCTTGCAAGCGGTCGCCCTCTTTGCCCAGCATGCGTTTGACTTCGACCAGTTCTTGTAAAGACGTTGGGCATACGTCAGGGCATTGGGTGTACCCAAAAAACACGACCACCACTTTCCCGGCAAAGTCCTTGAGCGTTCGCAGCTGACCATTTTGATCCGGCAGGCTGAAACCTTTCGCATAGTCCGCCCCGGTCACATCGACGCCCTTGAAACTGGGTTGGTCTGGACTGCAAGCCGCAAGCAACACGCCTGCCAAACCAAACAAACTGAAGGCCAAACTCAGCCTGCGACGTGTCACTGGGGTCTTGGTTAAAAACAACATGCCAAGCCTAAAAAAGATAATGATCCACCAAGAGCGCAGCAAACAAAGCACTCAGATGAATCAAGGAAAAGCGGAATGTCTTGCGTGCCAACTCATCCGAGTATTCACGCCAGAGCGCCCAAGCGTAGGCGATGAATCCCCAACTCAGCACCAATGCCGCTGACAGGTACAACCAAGAACTCATGCCATACACAAAGGGCATGAAGCACGCAGCCATCAAGACAAAGGTATAGAGCAGCACTTGCAAGCGGGTGAATTCATTACCGTGCGTGACGGGCAACATGGGCAGACCCGATTTGCGATAGTCTTCCACGCGGTACAAAGCCAAGGCCCAGAAATGCGGCGGCGTCCACAGGAAAATAATCAAGAACAGAATCAAGGCTTCGGGGCCGACATCGCCCGTCATTGCCGCCCAACCCAGTACCGGAGGCATTGCGCCTGAGGCACCACCGATGACAATATTTTGAGGTGTCAAGGGTTTGAGAATCACGGTGTAAATGACGGCGTAGCCGACAAAGGTCGCAAACGTCAACCACATCGTCAGAGGGTTCACCGACCAGTACAAGATAGCAGAACCTACCGCGCACAATACGGCCGAAAAAATCAAGGCTTGTCGATCCGACAGCTCCCCCTTGGCGGTGGGGCGCCAAGCGGTTCGCTTCATCTTGGCATCGATGGTTTTTTCGACCACACAATTGAAGGCAGCAGCCGCCCCCGCAACCAACCAAATACCTGCACAGGCGATCAAGCCCAAACGTATTTCTGCACCATCAGGTGCACCTGGCACCGCCAAGACCATGCCGATGAGGGCGCAAAAAACAATCAACTGTACCACTCGGGGTTTGGTCAAGGCGTAGTACTGGCGCCAAGTGGAAGTCGAATAAGCTGCGCTTGAAGTCATGCTAAGAGCCTAGAAACAGTGCCGCCCGCTGCCGGGATGGCACTCTCATTGACAGAATCGGTGGTGACGATGTCAGCACTTCGACTTGCATTCAGCGACCAAGTCATGACCACCACCAAGCCAGCAGCCCCGCCTGTATGCAACAACGCTGCGATCAACGGCCAGCCGAGAACAACGTTTGACAAACCCGTGAGGACTTGAAGCAAGATCAAAGCCGTCAACCATCGCCTTTGGCGCACCAGAACATTCGCAGCATTCAACCGCCAGAGCAAACTCCCCATGGCAAGCGCCACCACAACGGCCATCACGCGGTGAACGAAGTGAATTGACACCAAAGCTGAAAATTGCAAAATTTGACCCTCTGAGCCGAAGCCCAATTCTCGCCACAAAGCAAAACCGGAGGCCTCCCAAGCCGGCCACCACTGACCATTGCACTGGGGGAACCCTGAACAGGCTAACACAGCGTAGTTGGTGCTGACCCATCCCCCCAGCGAGATTTGAAGCCACAACAACAAGGCGGTCAACCAAAGCCCCATGCGCAATGAGGCGGGGATTGACGCACGAGCAAGCCCTGAAACTTGAGACACTTGCACACTCAGCAATGCGAGCAAACCCATGCCGCCCAAAAGATGGAGGGTAACAATGGCCGGCGATAGTTTTTGCGTCACAGTGAGCGCGCCAAACGCGCCTTGCAAACACACCCACATCAGCGTGATTGTGGGCCACCCTGCTTGGCCTGCGCCCAACGACTTGGCGCGTGACCAGCCATGAATGCACAAGGTGAGAATCAACACCCCTACGGTGGTTGCGCCATAGCGGTGGATCATTTCAATCCAGGCCTTGCCATGCGTCACTGGACCGGAAGGCATGGCCGATTGCGCCGCATCAATAGGCAACTGGGCACCCCATGGGGTCACACTGCCATAGCAGCCCGGCCAATCCGGGCAACCCAAACCCGAATCAGTCAAACGGGTGAAAGCGCCGAACAACACCAAATCGAACGTCAAAAACAAAGTCAACACCGTCAGAGCCTTCAAACGGGCAACACCGTCACTTTGCCTGTGTCGTAACCAGACCCAACACAAAGGTCCCAAAGCCAATAAGAGCCCCAGCCCCATGACGCGCAGGGCGGGTGTCCAGTTGTACAGATCGATGGTGTTCATAGCCTTAACGCCCAGGGGTGTCCCAAAATGCCGATGCCCGCATGACGCGCTCCAGATCGCGTTTCGCCTTGGCTGCGCCTGCAACATCCATATTCGCTGGGAATCGCATCATCAAATTCCCCAAAGGATCAACCAGGAACAAATGGTCCTCCAAGTGCTGACCTTGGGCAGCCGAAAGCCACCCGCTCAGATCCGACGACTTGGTACGCAAAACAGTGGCTTGAGCCAAGGCGGGTGTCAATGAGGGAGACACAGGCGCATCGTCTTGAATCAACCAAACCCGGTCTAAGCGGTCTTTGTCTTTGCCCAGAGTTTCACGCAACTGGCGCTGAAAATACAAACGCTGCTGGCACGGGACATCACACAATCCACTGGCCACACTGATCAACAACCACTGGCCTTTGAGCGCAGTCAATGTGGACAGCTCACCCGTTAAAGAGGCGGTGCTGACGGGCGGCAAGGGCCGCTGTGGCTCTATCAATTCACCATAATTGCGCCGTCCATCGGGACGAATCACGTAATACGTCCAGTACGAGGCAATGACCGGTGAAGCACAAATCAAAAGTACAAACAACATCTTCCAGCGGCCAAGTCGTGTGCGTGAACCATCCGTCTGAACGACACCCGCAGGCGTCGGCATACTGTGCACAGTCAAGCCCAAAGGCGCATCCTCTGCGCGCTCAGTTTGATTTTTTGGAAAGAGTGTAGGGTCGGACAATTTGAAACCAGACATAAAGCATTGTGATCAGCGCACTGAGCCCGAACCACTGAAAAGCATAACCGTAATGTTTTTCAACACCGGTGAGGGGTTGTGGCCAATCTCGCAGAAGACCCTCAGAAGGTTCACCCGTTTGCACCACTGTGATTTCCAACAAAGCTAAACCAGTTTCTTGCTTCAAAGCAGCTAAGTCAAGATTTTGCCTGATCGGTCCTTCCTCTGATGCGCCCAGTTCAAAGAGCTTCGATGGCGCAAAGGCTATTCGTCCGGTGATGGCGACTTCTCCTTCAGGCGAAACCACTTCTGGCAATTCGGTGCGTTGTGTGAAATGCCGCGGTGCCCAACCGCGTTGAACCAAGATCACGGCATTAGACCCTGTCAGCTGAAATGGTGTCATGACAAAAAATCCAACGCGCCCCTTCATTTGGCGGTTATCGAGAAACAGAGTTTTGTCTGTCACCCACCGGCCCTGAAGTTGCACAGCACGGTGAATCAAACCTGACCTGTTTTCGGGCGTATCCCCAAGCTGACCCAGACTTTGCCCTTCCAGGGCGGGCAGTGCACCACGTTGTATCAACTGCGTTTGCAAAGCTTCCTTCGCGGCCGCGCGCCGGAGCTGCCAAAAACCAAGCGAGCAAGTGATGGCGATACCCAGCAGTGTGACCAGCACCATCAACAAAGTCCTTTGACGATGATGCCCAGGCTTGTCCCTTTGCTGTGTAGTTTCCGAACTCATCGGATAATCCTGCTCATGTCATACCTTATTGCGATTGCATTTGTGGCCATTTTGGGCAGCTTGGCCTCTGCTTTGTACTTCATGCTGAAAGGCAATGGAAAATCTGCTGGCAAACATCCCTCTGGCGGCATGGCCCGCGCACTGGCATTTCGTGTGGGCTTTTCCATTGTGCTGTTTCTGTGTATTTTGTTGGCCTGGAAATTGGGCTACATCCAACCTACCGGCATTCCTGCTGGCGCTTGAAATTAATTTCCTTTTGAACGAGATTCACACAAAAAAAGCGCCTAAGGCGCTTTTTTTCGTTCCAAGCAGATTCACAACCAATACACAAGAATGTACAGGCCCAACCAGACCACGTCGACAAAGTGCCAGTACCACGCAGCCCCCTCAAAACCAAAATGTTTTTCAGTGGTGAAGTGACCTTTTTGCAAACGCAAAGTGATGAAAAGTAACATCAGCATGCCCACGAAAACATGGAAACCATGGAAACCCGTCAGCATGTAAAAGGTAGAGCCGTAAACACCTGAACTGAGCTTGAGGTTCATCTCTGACCATGCGTGGGCATATTCGTAACCTTGTACAAACAAGAAAATCACACCCAGCAGCACGGTCATCCACATGAACTTGATTGTTTTGGATCTGTCACCGTGCTGCAAAGCATGGTGTGCAACCGTCAAAGTCACCCCCGAAGTCAACAACAAAGCGGTGTTCACCGTCGGCAACCAGAAAGGCGTCATGGTCTGGAAAGGCTCCACAATCCCAGCTGGGGAAGCGGTTGCACCCGCAGCCAAGGTGGGCCAAACGGCTTTGAAATCCGGCCAGATCAAGGCATTGTCCATGCTGCCCAAGGC
>Ga0209188_1001733_pt1 | contig 17011 bp, 12 predicted proteins | sample C_130625_EF_Meta_FD_187307 | JGI IMG/M metagenome (GOLD analysis project Ga0209188, IMG submission 187307) | Freshwater microbial communities from Lake Croche, Canada to study carbon cycling - C_130625_EF_MetaG (SPAdes) (version 2) | ecosystem: Environmental > Aquatic > Freshwater > Lake...
AAAAAAAAAAAAAATTTAAAAAAAAAAAATTTAAAAAAAAAAAATTTCAAAAAAAAAAATTTTCAAAATAAAAAAATTTCAAAAATAAAAAAACTCAAGAAGGTTGATAATTTATTTCTTGTATAACAAGAAGATCATATTTGAGATCTTTATATTTCTCATATCCTTTTGATTCCACCATATAAATCAGCATATCCTGGAACTGTTCTAATGTATGACCCTTTAAAAAGTACATTATAAACCATACGCACCAGCGGCCACAAGTATTAACATATGATTTATGACTTTCTACGTCAAGACCATTATATTCTAACTCATACGGGCAATCATTAACAAGTTTCAGCAATAACTTTTCTATTTCATGAAGCTTCTTCCTCCAAAACGGAGATATCAGCTTCAATTCTTCATCTACATCTTTACCATATGGGTCGAAATAATAGATAATACCATTTGTATCACCATTACCTGACCGGCATAGGCATATCCAGTGGCCTACATTTTGTTTCGTTTCTAAAAGAATTACAGCATATGATTTATCACGTGGTAACAATTCAAATAGATTATTATATTGTTTAAGTTCTTGATATTCTAATATCTTAGCATCATCACCAAGATAATGCTTTATATCATAATTAGAGTATGAGTAACTTAAAATTTTTTTCAGATTATTGTTATCTACTGTTTTAAACATATTAATATATAATATTATAATACATTATATATTTATTTTATATATCTATTTTATATATAATAATGTCCATAGTAGACTATTCTCATACTCATCACTATTACGATATATTAGTGAGTAACCTAGATTCAGTCAGCGTACAGCCCAAAGCACTAGAATATAAATCAAATCGATCTGGTAGTATTATAAGCAATTGCGCCGATTGGTTCTTTTCTGTAATAAGATTCTCAATTAATACGACGTCATTACCTGTGATGATTCCTTCTATTGATCTTCAAAATAGTTCAACCACTACTATAATAAGTTCAACAGTAGGGCAACCGACCATATATTCAATCACATTATCATACTCAATTAATGGGGTGGTATATGTAGGTGATCAGACATATGTACAGTGGTTACCCGAGTCAGCCGCATCTACAATACCTAATAATACTACAACTTTTCAAGACAATAGCACAAATTATTATAGTTGTTATTCATATAATTATTGGATATTCCTATGTAATCAAGCTTTTACCCAGGCTTTCAACTCATTACAAGCAGCATTACCTGAAGGTATGAGTTTACCCGTTACCAATCCTCCATTTTTCGTATGGAATACCACAGAAGCATTAGCCGTATTAAACTGTGATATTGGAAGTGTATCAGGAGGATATTTAACCACATATTATAATGGTTCTGTCCCTTTAATTTCAGATCCTAACATTGGAATTACACCGTCATCGTATGGTCAAATATCGATATTCTTCAATAGTGGTATGTACAACTTATTTAACAGTTTCCCATGTTTCATAAATGCTTTTGGACCTACACCTAATGTATCATTTCCACAAACATTTAATGAAGATGGATCAGTTTCAACAACATTTACTCAGTCAATCCCAGGGGGTAACGTACAAATTTTGGTCAATTCGTATGGTGGTCAAAATGTACAAGCCTTACCAACAAGCCCTTTTTCAAGTGAAACCACTAATTTTGCTCAAATTTCCCAAGAGTATTCTACAATACCCGCATGGAATCCAGTTAAAGCCCTTGTATTTGCATCTAATACTATACCAATTACAGCAACTGGTGTTGGGGCTCCATATCTTTATAATGGTAGTCAAGTCATTTCTGAAAGCGCAAATTCAAATATCATCCAATCGATTACAGATTTCACCAGTAGTAACGCCGATTATAGAGGTTTTATCAATTACACCCCATCCGGTGAATATAGACTTATTGACATGATGAGTAATACCCCTCTGACTGATATTAATATAAGTGTATTTTGGCAAGATAAATCTGGTACTTTAATCCCATTTTATCTTTTAGCCGGTGAATCAGCAACGATGAAGCTAATGTTCAGGAAAAAGGAATTTAATGGAATATAATAAAATGTTATTATGTTAATAAATCAACTTAAAGATAAAATATTATATAGTATTATAAAATGCCAAAAGAAGATATAAATTATCAAAATACTATTATATATAAAATAGTTTGTAATGATCTTGATATTACGGACTGTTATGTTGGTCATACAACTAATTTTATAAAACGAAAGCAACAACATAAAGACGCCTGTCAAAATCCAAACAACAAAAGTTTTAATTTTAAAATGTATTTGTTAATTCGTGACAATGGGGGATGGGATAATTGGTCCATGATTGAAGTTGAAAAATATAAATGTAATGATAGAAATGAGGCTACAGCGAGAGAAAGGTATTGGTATGAACAACTCAAAGGAACTTTAAATAGGGCTGTTCCTGGTAGAAGGCGTGATGAATGGTTAGAAACAAATAAACAACAATTAAAAGATAAAAAACATGACTATTATTTATTAAATATAGATAAAATTCTCACAAACAAGCAATTATACAGAGAAAAAAACAAAGAGCTTATAAAAGCAAAAAAACGAGAGCAACATATTTGTGTGTGTGGGTCTACTGTATCAAGTGGTTACAAACACGAACACGTTAAAACATTAAAACACAAAGAATATATAGAATCAATTCAAAAATAATTTTTTTCTTACATAATAATATATAATAATATTATGGAATCAAATTTTCAAACGATTTTGGTGGAAGATCCAAGACTTATGGTCACTGATCAAGTGAAATATGCAGTTGTAAAAGGGGCTCAAAACATAACACAAGCTCAATTTAATGCTAATTCCGCTTCAATGTCTCAGATATTATTTAATTGTGTTGTACCATCTGAAAATACTATAATTGATCGTAGAATACTAATAAGTACCACTGTAAATTTTATTATTACTGTTAAAGATGTTTTAAAAGGAAATGTCATTTTGAATCTTGGGGAATCAGACGCATTTGGGGCATTTCCATTACATTCTCTTTTTAGTACTCTTTCAGCAACAATTAATAACACAACTGTATCTTGTAATGTAGCCGATGTATTACAACCTCTTTTAATGATGAACTCAAAACAGGAAATATTTAAATGGCATGGTACTACTGCATGTCTTCCAGATTCAACATATTTAACCTATAATAACTTAAATTTCAATTACAATACAACTAAAACAATTGATTATAATAATAATGTTCTTTCTAGTTACGCTATGGGACCCCTTGATAATGAAGTGATGCCCAGGGGTGCCTTTCCTATTACAGTTACAAATATAGTCACTGTTGGTGGTGGTTCAACCCCTAATATGCAAGCTTTATATAGTGCCCCTGGTACTGATGGAGAAACATATACATTTCAAGTATATTGTACAGCAACAATAACAGAACCCCTTCTATTATCACCCTTTTTATTTAATGATCCAGTTGGCTCCCCTCAAGGAATATACGGTATACAAAATTTTGTAATTCAAGCAAATTTAGGAAGCCCTAATAAGTTCTGGAGTACTGCTAACCCTAATTGTTCATGTGCTTTAAATCCAACCAATACTTTTCAAAATACAAAACTTATCATGACTTTTTTAACCCCCCAACCATCACAATTATTGAAAAGTCGTAATGTTGTACCATATTACTCATTACCAAGATTTATTTCAACAAGTGGTGGTAGTTCAACAGTATCTAGTATGGCCCCTTCAGTATGGACCTCTTCTACTGCTAATTATGGACCCATTCAAGGTATTACCCCAAGTTCACAAACATTACAATCATCGTCAATACAATTAAATATGATTCCCGATAAACTATTGATATGGGTAAGACCTCAATTATCACTTCAAACAAATAATTGTAGTAATGCTTTCTTAGTAATCAATAGTATATCTTTACAATTTAACAATTCTGCGGGGCTCCTAAGTTCATTTAGTGCTTATGATCTATGGAGAATTTCAGTTAAAAACGGGTCAAATCAAACATGGGCCGATTTCAGTGGATGGTCAATGATATATAATGATAATGGATATTTTCCAACACCAACCGCCGGCTCTCTATTAATTTTAGAATTTGGAACAGATATACAAATTAATGATTGGTTAGCTCCTGGAAGTCTTGGAAATTTCAATTTACAATTCCAAATAAATGTAACAAATCAATCAACAACATACACAAATGCGGCAAGTGACCTTATTAAATCAGGTACCACTATAGGTTTTCCTCCACCTGCTAATTCAACAAGTACCATAGGTACTGTTACTCCTGAATTAGTTTTAGTGACATTAAACTCAGGTGTATTTGTTAGTGATCGTGGAACAAGTAGTGTATATGAAGGAATTTTATCAAAACAAGATGTATTAGATGCATCAGAACAATCCCCATACACTAGACATGATGTAGATAGATTAATTGGAGGTTCTATTCATGATAAATTAAAATCATCTATTGGATATTTACTCCATAGAAAGGGTCATCATCATGCTCATAAACATCATACTAAAACAGAAGAAAAACCACTTTCAGTATTTGGTGGTGCCCTTGGTGCTAGTGTTAGTGGTGGTACTATGCATCATCATAGAGTTCATAAACACATCAAATAAAATAAAAACAATATAAAAATATTAATTTCTATGATAACTATATAATATATTAAAATGCCCCAACCATCAGCAACTTTACAATTAGCTTATTATACTCCACAAGTTAATTTTACATGTGATGCCTCAGGAGATATCCTATTAAAACCAACAACAGGAGATCAATCAGTTATTATAAACAGTTTAATATTAAATGGATGTGATACATCTGGATGTCCTACCGCTACTATTGCCGCCGATGTTTCTGGTAATTTAAATTTAACCCCCGCATCTGGTGCCAAGTGTAATTTAGGAGGTGTTGTAACATATACTAATAATAACACCCAATACATTCAATCTAATGGCTTTTCTAATTTGTGTATTGGTAATAGTGATGAGAATTCAATAGCTATACAAACCACAAATATCATCACATTAAATGGTCTTGAAATTGCAAGTGGAACAACGATACAACCTGTTACTTCTACTGATTCTATAACCGTATCAGCGGCATCTATCAATTTCACTCCTTCATGTGGATACTTACAAATGTCTCAAACTCCATATTATTATAATACTGGTTCTGGTCAATCATTTAATTTACCGGCTTCAGGAGTTTATATTTTATCCATGGCCGCAAACGATAACTCTTATGCGGCTTGTTTAACTTCACCACAATACACTGATTCATGGATGGTATTTTCATCAGGTTCTTCATGTACTGCCTATCCATATTCAACTGAAGCCGCAGGAACAACCTCATATAGTGGATTCAATGGAGCTACAAATGATATTATAGGAATAACAACAAGTTCATCGGCTAATTCAATTAGTATTCAAATTGACAATAGTGCGGGTTATTTTTACTACTTTTTCTTAACGAAGTTAGTATAATTTAATAAACTTCTAATTAATAATTGCTAATACAATTAATTAATATATAATATAAATATATATATTATATGTTTGATACAGAATACAATAGAAATATTCGAAGTAGAATTTTAGGATTACAAGGACAACACATACGAAATATCGATATGTTACATGATGAATCAAATGGCCCAATGAGAGGAGGTAAAATAAATACAAAGAAATTCTTCGGTGGATTAAAACAAGATTTTGAACACGCGGGACATGATATAAATCAAGGTTTAAAAGCAACAGTAAATAACCCTGTTGTAAAACCAATAGCAAAAGATTTATTACGTTATGGAGGAACCGCATTAGGTGGATTAGCAGGTGGTGTTGCGGGAACAATGATTGGGCCAGAAGGTACAGCTCCAGGGGCCGCAGTTGGATCCATTATAGGGCGAAATCTTGGAAATGCCGCCGCGAATATGTTAGGTTCAGGGATAAGAGTAAGACGACATTTAAAAGATACACCAAGTATAACCCATAAAGGTGAGTTAGATTATACCACTAAAAAGGGAGATAAAGTTCATCATATAGACGGTCATGATATTTATGGAATGTTAGAACCATATCAAGGATCAGGAATACATCACCGCAAAATAAAGAAACATCATACAAAAGGAACCAAAAGCAAAACACACAAAGGTGAGTTAGATTATACCACTAAAAAGGGAGATAAAGTTCATCATATCGATGGGCATGATATTTATGGATTACCAGCCCCTTATAGTGGTGGTAGTTTGATTGCTTCTAGAGATCTATCTGAGGGAATACCTTATACAGGTGGTAGTATAGGCAAGAAAACAAAAGAATATGTTAAAAAGTACGGTAAATATGCTTTAGGTGGTTTAGGGGCAGCAGCCGGATTAGCCGCAACAGGTATTGGGGCATATGCGTTACATAACCATTACAAATCATTACCAGAGTATACTTATCATGAAGAAAACTACGGTCCTGAATATCCAGAAGAGGGCCCAGGATACGCCCCACATCCAAAAATTTCAAAACCGTTATCTAATGATTTTAGTACATTAGGTATTCATCACGGGGCATCCAAAGAGGATATCAAAAAAGCATATCATAAATTAGCTAGAAAACATCATCCAGACAAAAACCCAGGTGATCCACATGCTCAAGCTAGATTTCAAGATTTACATTCAGCATATGAAAGATTATATGGTGGTAAAGTAAGGAGATATGCTCCAAGAAGGAAACGAAATACACATAAATAAATTATAGTTTAAGAAATTTCAAAATAAAAAAAATTTCAAAAAAATAAAAAAACTTTTCAAAAAAAATAAAAATTTTAAAAAAAATAAAAATTTTAAAAAAAATAAAAATTTCAAAAAAATAAAAAATTTCAAAAAATAAAAATTACTTCAGTTCTAAATCTTTCTTAATATCTTTATGTAAATCGATCCATTTTTTAGTTTCTTTTTGTAATATATGATTCAATTCCAAATATAATTTTTGAATCTCAGATTTAAAAGTTTTTACATTTTTCAGCTTACAAATTTCATCAATTTTTTCAAAAACATGTTTCAAAAATATTGGATTCATGATATTGTTCAAAAAGTCTTTCTGAGTTTGAAGAGAGAATTTGATCTCATCAATATTAAGATCATACTTTTCTAATACCTGGTGAAATAGGTCGATATTTGATTTGGTTTTATTAATCACCCCTAAATCAGAATTGAATAGATGGAAAAGTATAGCTAGTTTTTCGACATCATGATTTAGATTGTATAGCCTAAATAATCTTTTCAATGCTTTAAAATAATTACCTTCTTTCAAATAATCATGTATGTCTGTCTTAAAATCATTTTTCAAAGTATTAATAATAATAGTATGATGTTCATCTAGAGTACGTTGTTTATAGTCAATATTGTATATCATAGTGATATCAACAAGATCTGCATAATTCAATCGAGCTACAATATCCAATTTAATGATATGTTTTGTATCGGCTAAAGAATCTTTTAAAGAATGCTTTTTATTTCTTACTATTTTGTAACCTCTTAACAACTCCCCTAATGTCCAATGTAATTCATTTGCTTTAAAATCCATAAAGTAAATATTAGGATTCTTACTAAGTTTTTCAAACAATTCATGAAATATAGAATACACATGACTTACTGGTTGATCGTATTCTAACAAATGCATATTCAAATCATAATCAAGACTAAATAATAAGCCCCGTATTGAAGAAGATCCTACAATATTATATTCTTTATTGAACGATATCACACTAAAGATGTTTTTGAGATAGTTTGGATATGATAGTAATGATTTTTTATTAATTTCAATATTATTATTCATGTATATAATATTTTATGAAAATATTTTTATTTTAAGTAAATTTTACATTAAGATTTTTTATTTTAGCTTTATACGTTCTCGATGGATCATCGTTCTCAATAGCTGTCATAAGTTTATTCCATGCCTTTTTACCCTCTGCTATAGTATCAGATGTTTCAACATATTTTGTTCTGGCTTCCATTAATTCTTTTGGATTTCCACTATTTGATGCTGATGTTAGTTGACCTTTATAATATTTTATTATACCTCTATTACTAGCAATTTCTGTTGCTGGTAAATTCTCACCACTATTATACTGTTTAACTATAACTTTCGGTGGGACAAATTCTTCTTCTATCACCTTTCTTGGCCTACCTCTTCTTGGCTTCGTAATAAGTTGTTTATCTCCTATTTTAGATTGTTCTCTTTCTGCTTCTGCTTTAAATAACTCGACAACCGCATCGATTTGTTGAGGAGTTTTATCTCTTGATCTCAATTGTTCTTTAAGATTCTTTTCGCCTTGATCATAAAATGAGTCTCTCAATTCATCGACATCTATATCATCATCATTTAATATCAGTTTCATATATTTATCTGCTTTTGCCATATCCCCTTTTTCTAAAGCATCTGAAAATTCATTATAGACTACTTGAAATTGTTCTTTTGAGTTAAGCACACCTTTTCTTTGTGGCCAGTCATGTATATGTGTTCCTAATCCTGCTTTCATTCCTTCAGATGTTTGTACTGATGAATTTACTCCTATATTAGGTGTATCACTTTGTGTTTCCTCTAGTGTCGTTAAATCATCTAATGTTAATCCTGCTCCTAGTGAACCTGAACTTTGACCGCGTAATGATACATCTATTGGATCATCATCTCCTTGAACATCTTGAAATTGTGGTAAATCTGCAAAATCATATTCTGTCAAACCTCTCTTTTGTTCTAGATTATCAATAATATATCTCCCTAACGTATTTATTAAAAAGACTTTTCTTTCTTGAGGCTGTACATTTTCATTTGCTAAAGATATCATATCAGACATTTCCTGCTGTGTAATTCCGTATTGTTTCGCAACATTAATTATCTGATACATATCTGATTGATTATTTAATGTTGATAAAGCCCGTAATGCCTCTTCTTCTTGTGAAGTAGTAGATCTCATACCCCCAACAATTGCTCCTGTAGTAGTTCCTGAATCATTTAAATCATCAATATCTTGTCCACGAAGACCCGCGTCATCACTAAATATTTTACTTTGCATATTTAATTCTCCTATTGAAAAAGTAGTTTGTAGAGGTTGAAGAGGTTGAGATTGTGACATACTCATTACTGCTGCATGTTGTCCTTGATTTGGTTCATCTGTTGATGATGGTTGTAATGGAGTCGCAACATCGCTATTATCATCCGTCATTCTTGATCGAATATACTCTTCTATTTCTGATTCCATTTCACGTTGATATAATTCTTTATATGTTTTCATCTCATCCTTGAACATTTTTTCTACTTCTATATCATAAGCTTTAATATGATTTTGTCTTATCATACTATTTAATTCAGCTACCATTTGTTGATGATAAATCGTAAATTTTTTATCCAAAGGTAAATCTTCTTTATCTATTTCTTTACCAGTTTCAACAATCATAGCTTCACTATCAGGAATATTAGCATTTCTAAAACTAGCTGACCATTTTCTTTCTGCCCACAAGATTGCTTCATTCATAGTTGTTATTTTGTTAGGAATAACTTTTAATGTTCTCACTGTTGGAAATGAATAATTTGGATTTGCCATAGCCTTTCTAAATTCTAGCTCTTTTGCTTTTAGCTTTTGACCCATTTCTCTTTCCTTTTCTCTTCGCATTATATCAAATTCAGTTAGTTCGGTTTCACCTCCTTCTATTGTATCTGCTTCACCTCCTATTGCATCTTTTTCATACATTTCACCTGGTTTTAGTTTATCTTTAGGTAATGTTTTTAAATAAGCATCATATTGTTCTTGTGCCATTTGGCTTACTTCTTTTGTCACATACGCATTAATACTATTACCTAAACTACGTACTGCCATTTCTGGATTTGATGGGTACAACATCATACGCTTCTTCCACTGTTCAATCTCCTTATTTACAGAAGTACCAAAAAGAAAACGTGCTCTATCAAATACCCAATTTGCAATTACTTCAACTGATCCAGAGTCTATAATTTTTTGAGGCGCGTTAAAGTCAATCTTTTTCATTATTTTATCATAAAAATCTTTATAGGTAAGGATAACAGTTGGGGCAATACGTCTATCAATTCCATCATATGGCCCTAATTGTACATATCCTGTAGGTTGATTTTCTCTAATTCCACCCATGGTATTTCCATTTATAGGGATAGGATTACTTGCATTAGGACTAGCAAATGATTGAAATTGTTGTTGAATAGATCCTAAAAATGATCCCATATTATTAATTTGTTGTAGAATATTACCGTCTATATCAGCATTTTTATTTCCAGCATTTTGTGGATTTGTTTTTATAAAGTCTTGAATTGACCTATAAAAGAAGATATATAATTGAACTATTTTATCAATTGTTGTTGTCACTTCTCTAGATTGATATGTTTCTAATGAAGTATATGTAGTTACGATTTGTTTAAATTGAATGAAGGAATCAAATAAATCACTCCACTTTTGAAAATTAATATCAAATTGTGGTGGTTCGTCTTGTACTAAAAGAGTACCACGTTCTACAATTGCTCGAAACGCTATTAATTGATTAGCAAACTTATCAGCATATGTATTAAAATTGGATACGACTTGGGGAGGTAATTGAGGTTTCATTTGTAAATATGGTTGATCTGGATATACATTAATGTATTGTTTCTTTTCCAATTGAAAAGCTCTTTTCACTGGATTGAGATATTCATCGTCCCATATCTGCGCAATTTGTTTATTTCTTAATTCATTATAACTTGTTCCCATTCTATTTGTTTTTCTCATTAAAATATATTATATATTATTATATGATATATATATTTTTATAAATGAACTTAATTCTTATTTCTTATAAATATCTTTACAATGCTTTAACGCATCCTTGTATTTTACTCCATGTTCTTTACTATAAGCTTTGACAAAAGCAATCCATGGAGATGTTTTAGTTTTAACACCACTTCCAATCAGTTTGTCTTCATCTTTATCAATGGCGTATGATTTATGTTCTTCTATAGGGTTGAATCGTTTAGACTTCATAACAACAGATTTATCATTATTACTTGTAAATGGATAAAAGATATCACCTGTTTTTTTCACATCATAATAATTTGAAGGTAATTGAGAATATTGAGGAGGTCGATTATACCCAATGATGTTTTTTGAATTACTACCTAAACCTGTTACAATATGTGCTCCAATAGAATGTCCAATCGTATCTACATTATCTTTACCATATTTATCTTCTGTTTTCTTCTGATGGTCTTCACTATGTTTATATCTATTTGTTGTATGGTATAAACCCAATGGAACCAATAAATTATTAGCCCAATCGTGAATTCCTTGGGATCCTCTGTGTACAATTACCGCTTTACCTGTATCATGATTATAATAAGTCTGTGATCTCCTACCACTCAAAGAATCATCCCGCTTATATCCGCTTATTTCATCTTTTTGTTCGTCTTGTGGTCTGTAAGAATTGTGAATGAATTTTTTCATATCTTGTATATGAACAGAACCACCTTTTAATTTTTCACGCATTCCCAAATATCGTACTTGGGCTTCAGCTTTTTCTCGTGTCGTTCCTTTGCTCAATACTTGACCAGTATGTTTAACCTTGACTGTGTATAAATCTTTATTGGGAAGTTTACGTATAGAATAGGGCATTTATATATTATTTATATTAGATAAAGTTTCTTTACCATAGTAAATTTATACTAAGATTATTCGGACTATAGGGGTTATCCTTCCAGCTACCTTTTATAGATGACGCGCGTTTTAAGTATAAATGTCTCCTAATTGGATTCTTATGACGTGTATAATCCTGGTAGCCCATCTGCCCAAAATGAACATATTTATGAGTGTATGGGTCAAAGATCATATATTTCTTTTTAGGTCTTGTACTAATTTGTATATTAACATACTTACCAAACATTTCTCTAGCTCTTTTAAAGACTATTTCAGGATCAGAAAATTCTAAAATATCAATATCTTTATTCATTTATATATTATTATTTGATTTTATATTTTGAATTTTGTTTTTTTCTTGTATATCTTTGATCATCACTACTAGAACTATTATCAGAATCACTACTACTATCATTATCACATCCTAAGCATATTATTTCTTTTTCAGCGATTGCTAAACGAGGATATCCTTTTACAATGGTCAATGCTCTAGTTTTAAGTTTTTTGAGACGTTTAATTTCATCTTTATCTAATCCAAGATAATTATCTAACAGATACTTCATGCTACGTCCACCCATCGTTTTTGGAAATATCGTTATTGCTTGGCTTTCATTTAGAATCGTTTTAGTTTGGGCGGCATTACATGCGTTATGATATACACAACAAGCACTAACATTATAGTGTCTTCCAGTCGTTAAAATCTCGGTTAAAATTCTATGAACTTCTTTATTTAGTGTCTTGTTCGGAATGGCTTCAATATCATCAAACACTATCATACTATTTTTAAAATCTTCAGATGTTAAACTATCATTCAATAAGTCTTCATCTATTTTCATATAATTGACTTTAACCCCTTCAAATGATTTGTCTTCTTCTGGGAATGGACTAAACACGTATATATCATTCTTAGGAAATGTCTTTTTATACTCTATTAAAAATAACTTGATCCAATATGTCTTTCCTGAACCAGATGACCCACAAATATAATGGATGGCTCTTTCTATTTTATCATTGGGTAGTAATTGAAATGAATCATCACCAGACAATTTCAATTCATTAAAACCGTGGATACTTTTCTTTTTGTCGTCTAAATGTATAATTTTATTTTTCACTCTTCTGTTATTTGATTTTATAGAGGCTACTGGATGCCCCTCACTCTCAAAAGATAAATATTTCATTAATTATATATATTTATATTATATTTTATTTTCTACTAACATTACAGTGAATACAAGATAAGAAACAATTTGTCTTTATATGGGCTAGACTGTTATCAATTCTATCAACAGTTATATTTGATTGAACATTATTATCATTATCTAGGTAAAGTTCAAAAGCCTTACTACATACTTTACATAACATGGAAGATTTCATATGATTGGTGAAAAACTCATGATCAATGTAATCTTCATCCGTGTAAGTTCTTGATTTTTTACGATCTTGAATTTTATAATTGTCGATCTTGAATTTGAAATATTGTTTATATCTATTCTCTTTAAACTGTTGAACCATATTATCATTATTTAAGTAGATTGTAATATTGTCAAATCTTCTAGCTCTTGTTAAAGCTGTATATATTCTTCTTCTTGACATGTAACTTAGATCTAAATCGAAAATGGTATATTCATTACCCATGCTTTTCCCTTGAATGCTATCAATTGTAGAACAATAAGGATATTTGAAATTGGATTGAATGATTGATTTTGTAACTTCATGAGTAATATTATCGATTTCATTGACTAATGTAAATGAATCTTTTTTGATTTTGGTTACTTTATATACATAGTTTGTATGTAAAACATCTTTAGCTTTTAATATTGTATGTTTTCTACATTTTAATATCATACCTTCATAATAGTCATCCTTGTTATTTAGAAGAGTTCTATGAATATAATTATTTACTCTGACAAGAGTCATATTATTGAAATAACATATATTATTTACAGTTTTTAAGTTATTCATATGATTGATTGTTTTGAAATTGTATTTTTTTATAATGTCTTTAATTTCCATATTGTTTTCAAAAATATCTGTTTTAAGTTCATATAATTTTACTTTATCTTCTTCAGTTTCCATTCTCTTATTGACATTGAAAAGAATTTGGTTTTTAAAAACTTTGTCAATACATCCTTCTATATATTCAGGTGTTTCTCCATCTATTGATTCAGCTTGATAAGAATCACCACACCCAATGACTTTGATATTTGGATTATTACGTATAAATCTATCAATAAGTCTAATTTTTGATGCTTTATGTAGAAGTGCTTCATCAAAACATATAGTTTCATACCCATCTATATTATATCCTTTGCTTTTATTTTGTTGCTTGTCATGAATATCTAAACTGAAAAAACTATGAAATGTACATACATCAAAGCCCTCTTTTTTCAAATCTAATCCAAGTTCATTATATGGAACAACGAAAAGAGTATTTTTATCATAATTTTTCACTGTTTGAGATTTACCAGAACCAGGGACTGAAGCTTTAATAAAAATAACTTGATTGTTCTTTAGATATTCGTTGATATTGTTTGTATTATACTCATCTTCAAATGTCTTGACAATTGTATTAAAACTTGGAAAGGTTATTAGATCGTTCTTTTCTATTGATAATTTGGTGCTGATTAAAAACTTTTTTGTTTCTTTTTTATAAGCTCCAATAACTCCAGTTTGATATGTGAAGTTCTTTTTGAGTTTATCAATATTTACTTCTTTGGGGTCATATAATAAACAATCGGTTTTAATACCGTATACTTTCATTTTCAGGGATGTCATCTTTTTGTACATATGAAATAATTTTAGGGCTTGTTTTTGATAGATGATATCTTTCATTGGTTTGAATCCATTTGTTAATCTTTTCTTTTTTTGAACATTTACAAAAGAAAACGGAGATGATCCTAATAATATTTCATCTAAATCTTTATTAGCTTGTAATAACTCTTCTTCTGTCATACCTTCTTTAAATATGTCTTCCATATCGGGAACAGGTCGTTTTATTTCAAAATATGAACCATTATATTTATATTTGTAATAATGGGCATGTTGTTTATTTTTGAATGTTTTGGTTAATTGTTTTTGGTTATAGATTTTACCTAAAAGGCCTATATTACGATTTGCTATATCTTTTTTAACTTTTTTATCAGTTATATTTGAATTTGTGAATAGGTTTGTGATGGCTTCTTGAAATGATACATCTTTAATAGTACTTGGTCTTTTAAATTGAAGAATTTTATAATATGATGAATCAAGATCTTTTAACACAAATCCATATGATAGTGAATATTTTTCATTAAATAAGATTGTTATCTCTTTTGCTTTTGATTCTATACTAATAAAGTAGTATGTATAATCTTCAATTTCATGATTATCATATGGTTGATATATATCAAAATAATGAAATACTGGTACTTTATCCATACTCATTAAACATGCTGGATAAGCGTTATTTTCATCTATGGCATCAAAAACTCCTGTTTTTCTATCATCGTAAAAGTATCCGTTACATGGTACAATTTTATATTTATCTTCAATATCAATGGTTGTTGGGTGATATTCAGAAATATAATCATTGTTAATTAGAATTTTGTTAAATTCGTTACTTGCTTTATGATATCGATTATACATATCTACAGAATCAAATGATACATCTGGTTCATCGGGAAAATTAATATCGAATTTTTCAACACTGATAGTAAAATAGTCTAATTGAAAGGAAAGTTTATACACATCACTATTATAGTAAATAGATGGGGTAAATCCTCCTTTTTCCATCATATCAAATAGAATTGTAGATGTATCATTTGTAAGTAATTTTATTTTAACTTGTTTCTTTTCTTTGTTTATGTATTGTTTGATAATTTCAGTGATGTCTTCTAATTTGTTGATTTTATGTATTTTATATTCATCTTCTTGGTTATCATCATCATCTTTGGATATGCTGTATTTAGATGATACTTCTAAAGAATCGATTTCTCTTACTTCTTCTTCATTATATACTATTATTTGTTGTAGTGATTTCACATTGTCATTAATTTCAAATAGATGATTATCTTTTGCGATAAGTCTTAAAGTTTGATATTTACTTGATTTTACTTCTGGTTCATATTTGTATAATAAGTTTAAATAGATATCATAGATGAAAAACCCTAATCCATATTTTTCAAAGAATGGTAATACTTCATTTATACTACATTCTATGTCTGTTGGTTTATTTTGTAGTTTTAAAAATTGACATAAAAAGTCATATGTTAATTCTTTATATGCTCGTCTTCCATCTGATTTGATAACATTGAAATAACTGTAAAATTTGTTAATAATAGCTGTTAAGAAACAACATCTTTTTCTATAATTATTTCTTAAGTAATCATTTGTAAATGTCAATTGAACCAAATCTTTAAAATTTGATGCTTTGGAATTGACTGAATAATTAGTATATTTATTATCAATACCAATATAATCATCATCATCTCTATATTTGATATTTTGAAAATCTGGTCTTACTGCTACTTGAATAGCTTCTACTGTCATTACATCAATATAAAAACCATCGATATAAGATTCAAATACATCTAAGATATGCGTATAATCTTCACATCTTTTAAAATACTTTACGCAATCATCAATAAATACTGATCCATCTGTGGTTTTGTTGTAAAAATGTTTTGCTACGAGATGATATGGATTGGATATGATTGATATATTATTGATTTGTTTAATTACAAAATACTCTTTACCCGTTTCATCGTATTTAAGATCTTTTTTTCTCTTGTAATATTCAAGAACATTTTCATCGTCATCATCGATTTTTACTTCACCATAAAATCTAACTGAGTATGTAAAAAGTTGTTGAACATCTTCTTTTCTTAATTTGATTCCTAGTTCATTCCCTTGTGATTTTAAAGATTCAAAGTATTTATCGATTTTTGTATGAGATCGTTTTAATTTTAAATCTTCTTTTCGTATTGATCTATTAAACTCTTTAAGACGTGTATTAAAGGCCTTAAGGTTTTGTTTTTTGATCATTTTGTTTTGTTTTGCTAATGCTTTATTTTTAATTTTATTCTCTTTGGCTTCTAAAAGCTTAATACGTTTAGTTATATCAGCTTCTTGTTTAACTATACGCTTTTCCATTCTTGCGAGTTGTTTTTCAATCTTATTAATTTTATTCATATATTCTATATATATATAATATATAATAATTTTTTTAAATCATTTTTTAATTTTGAAATTTTTTTTATTTTTATAATTTTTTTTTTTAAATTTTTTATTTTTTGAAATTTTTTATTTTTTTGAAATTTTTTTTTTTGAA